>OODQ01000244.1_pt1 | contig 50287 bp, 44 predicted proteins | sample 1671321 | NCBI WGS metagenome assembly OODQ01 (sample SAMN06348144, study PRJEB24527) | human gut metagenome | biome: human gut; feature: ankylosing spondylitis patient; material: feces | host: Homo sapiens | place: China | collected 2015-10
GGAAAGGGGTGATTCACAAGAGGGTGGAAACCTTGGTGTCTACCCTCTTGTGCCCCTGCCGGGCAGGCAAGATTTCGTTCGCTTCGCAAGCGCTCAACCACCGTCTGGCAGAGACTAACAAACAATACTGATAACCGAAACTTTGAAAAAGCAAAAGAGGAAGGTAAAAACCTTCCTCTTTCGTTTATTTTTTCAGAAATTCCGGCAGACGGCGGCGCGCCTCCAGACGATAAATCCGGTAGCCCTCCGCGGAGAACTTCTCCTCATACTCGGTCATGACATTGCCCTCAAAGTCCGAGTTATGCAGATCGAGCGAGATATTCTGAATCAGCCAGCCAAACTGGCAGATCTCCTGCAGACTCCACTCGAAAAAGCGCTGATTATCCGTCTTGAAGCACAGATCACCCTGCTGACGCAGGATTTCATCATATACTTCCAGATATGCACGCCACGTCAGGCGGCGCTTGCGCTGACGGTTGGGCGGCCATGGATCGGAGAAATTCAGGTAAATGCGGTCCACCTCACCGGGCGCGAATACCTCGCGCAGCTCAGCCGCGTCAAAGGATACGAACCGCAGATTGGGCAGCGGCTGCTGCTGGCAGCGCTCGGCTGCCATGATGAGCGCGCCTTCCTCGCGCTCGACCGCGATAAAGTTCACATCCGGGTGCTGCTCGGCCATGCCGATGGCAAAACGGCCCTTGCCGCAGCCGATCTCCAGATGAATCGGATTGTCGTTGCCGAACAGGGCGCGCCACTTGCCGCGTTTTTCCTTCGGCTCGAACGCCATAACGTCCGCACAGGCGGCAAATCGAACGTCCAAGTTTTTCTTTTTGCGCATTCTCATGCGTGATAAACCCCTTACATCAGTGTTATAGTACGGAAAACTGTCCTCAAACAGGACGAAAAAAGAGTAAGCTGCCGCAGAATACTTCGGTCTGCGGCACATCTTCTGCAATAATAGACATAATATTATACCACAGAGAGATAGTCGGGCACAACCGTTATCTCAGCCAAATTTACAGAAAGACCACAACTTTCACAAAAAATATGCAAATTTGCAGATAGTTCTTGGTTAAATGCTACATTTGTGCTATAATAACAACAGATCCACTGACAAAGGGAGAGAAGGATATGTTTAAGCGTTCCAGCGGCGTGCTTGCGCACGTCACTTCACTGCCTTCGCCGCACGGCGTGGGCACCATGGGCAAGACCGCCCGTGATTTTGTAGATTTTCTGGCGGCGGCGCACCAGACCTACTGGCAGGTGCTTCCGCTCGGTCATACCGGCTTTGGCGATTCGCCGTACCAGTGCTTTTCGGCAGCGGCAGGCAATCCGTATCTGATCGACATGGATCTGCTCGTTGAGGACGGTCTGCTCACCGCGGATGAGGTTCGTCAGGGCGACTTCAACGCTTCGGCGGATACCGCGGATTTCGAGCAGCTGGCCGATACCCGCTGGCCGCTGTTCCGCAAGGCATACAGCCGCGTGACACCGGAAATGCGCGAGGAAATTGCCGTCTTCACTGAGAAGAACAGCGAATGGCTGCCGGATTACGCGCTGTTTATGGCGCTCAAGGAGGAGAAATACCATCACATGCCGGTCTACATGTGGCCGGACAAGGATGTGCGCGACCGCAAGCCTGCAGCACTTGAAAAAGTGACGGAAGAACTGCGTGACGAGGTGGATTTCCGGATTTTCCTGCAGTATATCTTCTTCAAGCAGTGGACGGCGCTGCGCGAGTATGCCAACGAAAAGGGCATTCAGATCATCGGTGACATCCCGATTTACGTTTCTGCCGACTCGTCTGATGTATGGACGCATCCCAAGCTGTTCAAGCTAAAGCCCGACCGCAGCCCCAAGCTGGTAGCAGGCGTACCGCCCGATTACTATTCTGCAACCGGTCAGCTATGGGGCAACCCCGTGTACAACTGGACGGCGCACAAGGCGGAAAACTACGCGTGGTGGATCTGGCGCATGAAGAGCAACATGGCGCTGTTCGACGTGGTGCGTCTCGACCATTTCCGCGGTTTTGCCGCTTACTGGGAGGTCGGCGCGGACGAGGAGACCGCCATCAACGGAAAGTGGCGCAAGGGTCCGGGCATGGAACTGTTTAACGCCATCGAGAAGGCACTCGGTCCGGTGCCGCTCATCGCGGAGGACCTCGGCGTGCAGACCGATGAGGTCAAGAAGCTGCTCGAAGAAAGCGGTTTTCCGGGCATGCGCGTGCTGATTTTCGGCTTTACGCCGGATTACGACAACGAGCATCTGCCGCACAACTATAAGCCGAACAGCATCGTCTACACCTCGACCCATGACTCGCAGACCGTGTGCGAGCAGATCATGGACATCTGCTCCGAGCCGGAAAAGCAGTTTGCATACCGGTATCTGCGTACCTCGCACGCCGAGGCCATGGGCTGGAGTGCCATCAAGTGCGTATGGGCGTCCTCGGCGAACATCGCTATGACGACCCTGCAGGATCTGCTCTCGCTCGGTGCGGATTCCCGCATGAATACGCCTGCCACCATCGGCGGCAAAAACTGGCGCTGGCGCGTGCGCGCGGAAGCGCTCAACCCGACGGTTTCGTCCATGCTCGGTGAAATTACCAAGACGTATATGCGCGGGTAAGAAAATGTGCTATAATGATACCGCATCACGGGATTCTGTGGTGCGGTATTCTATTTTCACGGACAAGAAAAGGACGAATATGTATGAAAATTACAACGGCCATTTTTGATTTGGACGGTACGCTGCTCAACACGCTCGGTGATCTGTGCGACAGCGTGACCTATGCCGTCGAGAAGCATGGCTTTCCGCCGGTGAGCATGGAGCAGACGCGCATCCGTATCGGCAACGGCGTGCGCAAGCTGGTCGAGCGCAGCATTTCCGAGGAGAGCCGCACGGATGAGATGATTGACACCTGTCTGGCGGATTTCCGCGCGTTCTACGGCGAGCACATGATGAACCGCACGCATCCGTATGAGGGCATTGTTTCGGTGCTCGAAACGCTCAAGGAGAACGGCGTGACGGTCGGTGTGCTGTCGAACAAGTACGATTCCGCTGCGAAAGCGCTGATTGAGCACTATTTCGGCGATCTGGTGTGCATTACCTATGGCGAACGCCCGAATATCCCGCGCAAGCCCGATCCGACGAGTGTACTCGGACTGCTGGATGAGCTGGGCGGCGATAAGGAAACGACCCTCTACATCGGCGACAGCGCGACCGATATGCAGACCGCAGTAAACGCAGGACTGACCGCCATCGGTGTTGCCTGGGGATTCCGCTCGGCGGAGGAACTGCGTGCATCCGGTGCGGACGCGCTCGCATATGAGCCGAGCGATCTGCTGCCGCTGTTCGCGTACGGCGTGCCCGATGTGAGCAAGGCGGAGAAGGCTCTGACCGGCTACGGCTTCGGTTTCCACTATTTTGCAACAAAAGACGAGGCGGTTTCCTACCTGAGAGACACCTGTGCAGGCAAATCCGTGTCGATGGGCGGGTCAATGACGATGAAGCAGCTTGGTTTTCCGGAGAACTTTGCGGACAGCACGGACGCGCACTGGCATTGGATCGACAAGGGCATGTACTGCCAGACGCCGGACATTTACCTTTCTTCAGCGAACGGACTGAGCGAGACCGGCGAGATCGTCAATATAGACGGCAAGTGCAACCGCGTGGCGGCCACGCTGTTCGGACCGAAGCGCTGCATTTTCGTGTGCGGCGTGAACAAGCTGCGTCCCGACCTGCAGAGCGCCATCGAGCGGGCAAGAAATATTGCCGCTCCGCTCAATGCCAAGCGGCTGAATAAAAAAACACCTTGTGCAGTGGACGGCAGGTGTCACAACTGTGAAAGCCCGGAGCGTATCTGCCGCGCCATGGTCATTCATATGGGCGTGCCGAGCGGATTTGAAAGCTGTGAGGTCGTGCTCATCGGCGAAAAACTGGGCTTCTGACAAAAAGAAAACCGTGTATTTCATTTGAAATACACGGTTTTTTGTTAAATGAGCACCTCGAACACCCATACCATCAGCGGCATGGTGAGAATAGAAAACAGCGTTGTGAGCACATACAGTGCGCTGGAATACTCAGCATCGCGGTCATAAAGCTGCGCCATCGAAGTAACCGTAGCGCATGCAGGCGTGATGCACGCGAGATACACGGTCAGCAGAATGCTGTGTCCATCCGGAATCCAGTTTGCCGCATCGATGACACGAAGCAGCAGTACCGTGATAATCGGGCAGATAATCAGCCGCAGCAGCACAGGAACATAATGCCGACGGCGCATAAACAGCTGGCGGAGCGGCGTGTCCGCAATGACGATACCGGCCAGCAGCATACCGATCGGGCCGACCATCGCGCCGAGCTGAGAGAACAAATCGTTCACCAGACCGGGCAGCGGCAGCCGCAGGATGAACAGTGCACCGCCGATCAAAATGGCGATGATATTGACATTGCCGATGATCTTTTTCCACTCGAAGCCGCGCGTACCGCAGAGCAGACTGCGGCAGTGCGTCCACAGGAGAACCTGCTGCACCACGAGGAACGCGCAGGAATAGATCACATAATCCTCGCCAAGCAGCGCCCGCACCAGCGGAATGACCAGAATGCCCGCATTCGTGTAGATGATGCAGGTGCGCTCGATCACATCCAGCCGCAGCGGACGGCGCAGCAGCCGCGCCAGCAGAAGAAGCAGCGCGTGCAGCGCAATCGCCAGTACAAAGGCGTACAGCAATCCGGTAACAACGGCAGGAGAGTAATCCACCTGAAAGGCGTTGATGATGACGCACGGCATGACCGCATATATCATCACGACCGACAGCACGCGGCTGTCCGCACTTTGGAGCAGCTGGGCCTTGACGAGCACGCAGCCGATCAGAAGAATGAGAAACAGCTCGGCAATCTGCTGTGCTAAAATAAGACTGATTTGCATAATATCACTTTCACAGCAAAAAGAAGAGGGAAAAGTGGAGAGCACACCGCAGCCGATGTTCTCTCCACTCTTCATTTGAATTGTATTTAGAACAGACCGGTGATCTTACCGTTGCTGTCTACGTCGATCTTCTCCGCAGCCGGAACCTTGGGCAGACCGGGCATGGTCATGATCGAGCCGGTCTCTACAACAACAAAGCCTGCACCGGCAGCCAGACGAGCGGTGCGCACGTTGACAACAAATTCGGTCGGACGGCCGAGCAGCGATGCGTCATCGGAGAGCGAATACTGCGTCTTTGCAACGCAGACCGGCAGGTTGCCGTAGCCCATCTCGGTGATGTTTGCCAGCTCTTTTTTTGCGGCAGGCGCGATGGTCACGCCGAGTGCACCGTAAATCTCCTTGGCGATCTTGCGGATCTTGTCCTCGAGCGGGAGCGAATCCTCATACAGCATGTGGAAGTCGGCCTTGCCCTCGTCGAGCACAGCCAGAACCTCGTCGGCCAGCGCCTGACCGCCTTCGCCGCCCTTGGCAAATACCTCGGAGAGTGCTACGCGCACACCGCGCTCGGCACAGTGCTCGCGGATGAAATCCATCTCCTCATCGGTATCGGTCGGGAATGCGTTGACGGCAACAACGACCGGTACGCCGAACTTCTTCATGTTATCCAGATGCGCATCCAGATTGCAGATACCGTGCTTCAGCGCATCCATGTTCGGCTGATTGAGATCAGCCTTGGCTACACCGCCGTTGTACTTGAGCGCGCGGACGGTCGCAACCAGTACGATGCAGTCCGGAGCCAGACCGGCCTTGCGGCACTTGATGTCCATGAATTTCTCTGCGCCGAGGTCAGCACCGAAGCCTGCCTCCGTGATGGCAATATCGCCCAGCTTGAGTGCCAGCTTGGTTGCCTGCACGCTGTTGCAGCCGTGTGCGATATTGGCGAACGGACCGCCGTGCATCAGGCAGGGCGTGCCCTCGAGCGTCTGAATCAGGTTGGGCTTGATGGCATCCTTCATCAGTGCCGTCATGGCGCCCTCTGCATGCAGGTCGCGTGCATAGATCGGCTTGCCGGTGTAGCTGTATGCCACCAGAATATCACCGAAACGCTTTTTCAGGTCGTCCAGATCAGCGGCCAGACACAGGATAGCCATAACCTCGGATGCTACGGTGATCATGAAGTGATCCTCGCGCGGCACACCGTTCACCTTGCCGCCCAGACCGATGGTGATGTTGCGGAGAGCACGGTCGTTCATGTCCATTACGCGGGTGAACACAATACGGCGCGGATCAATGTTCAGCAGATTGCCCTGCTGCATGTGGTTGTCCAGCATGGCGCACAGCAGGTTGTTTGCTGCCGTGATGGCGTGCATATCGCCGGTAAAGTGCAGGTTGATGTCCTCCATCGGAACAACCTGCGCGTAACCGCCGCCTGCCGCGCCGCCCTTGATGCCGAATACCGGACCGAGAGACGGCTCGCGCAGTGCGATAATCGCGTTTTTGCCCTGTTTGCACAGTGCCTGACCCAGACCGACCGAGGTCGTGGTCTTGCCCTCACCGGCAGGCGTCGGGTTGATGGCGGTAACGAGGACCAGCTTGCCGTTTTCCTTTTCCTTCACCTTGGTCCACACGTCTGCGGACAGCTTTGCCTTGTACTTGCCGTACAGTTCCAGATCATCGGCATCCAGACCGGCAGCAGCGGCAACCTCGGTGATCGGGCGCATCTGACAGCCCTGTGCGATTTCAATATCGGATAACATGAAATTCCTCCTCTATTTTGCAGCGGGTAACATAATATATTCATTATATCAATACTTCGTCCGGTTTTCCATACAAGCACGCGAAAAATTTGCCGAAATTGTTACTCGCAAAGAGGGGTGTGTTGTGGTATCATATAGAAATGTAATTGAGGATGGGAAATGAGTGTGGCAGTGCAGAGCACTGCAATTTAATTCCGCCGCTTTGCGGCGATACCTTAATTTCCGATGCTCAATTCTCAATTTTACATTTTGAAAGGGAGGGGTTTGATGGACACTGCTCGTTCCATTGTACACTCTGTTACGCATTATATCAAAAACACCGACCTGTATCTGATGCTGCTGGGACTGGTCTGCTCGATCTACGGCATGCTCCTCATTTACTCGGCAACGCTCAATCCGGTGACGGCGCTGGACGGCTCGACGAAAAACCTGTATGTACAGGGTGCCGCGATCATTCTCGGTCTGGCGGCGTTTGTCGCGCTCAGTCTGATCGACTTGGAAAATCTGGGCGACCTATGGAAAATATTCGTGATCGGCAACATTCTGCTGCAGTTTCTGCTGTTTACGCCGCTCGGAACCGAGGTCAACGGCCAGCGTGCATGGCTCAATCTGGGCGTGACAAGTCTGCAGCCGGGTGAGCTTGGCAAGCTGATCTTCATCTTCACGATTGCCGCGCACATGACCGAAATACAGGATCATATCACCGAATGGCGCGGACTGGTTTCGGTCGGTCTGCACACGCTGGTAATGATGGGGGCGGTCGTGCTCTCATCGGGCGACACCGGCATGGCGATCCAGTACCTGATGATCGCGGTTATCATGCTGTTCTCGGCCGGTCTGCCGCTCAAGTGGCTGGGCATTGCTGCCGGAGTCGGTATCGCAAGCGTGCCGATCCTGTGGAATTATGTGCTCAAGGATTACCAGAAAACGCGAATCCTCGTACTGTTTGACCCGTCCATTGACGTGGAGCAGTCCCGACAGGCGACCTACGGCAAGATCGCCATCGGCTCGGGGCAGTTTGCCGGTCAAGGCTGGACCAACGGCACGATGACCCAGATGCAGTATGTGCCGGAGAACCAGACCGACTATATTTTCTCGGTAGCCGGCGAGGAACTGGGCTTCCTCGGCTGTCTGCTCATCATTATCCTGCTGATGGCGCTGATCATCCGTCTGTTTTATGTGGCGTACCGCGCCTCCACGCCGTTTTCGGCGCTGATTGCGGTCGGCGTAGGCGGCATGCTGCTGTTCCAGACCTTTATGAATATCTTTATGAATGTCGGTCTGCTGCCTGTCATGGGCCTGACGCTGCCGTTCTTCTCCTACGGCGGTACGTCCATCGTTACCATGTTCGCCGCGCTCGGCATCGCCGCAGGCGTCAGAATGCGAGAAAAGCCAAGCTGGCTGCAAAACTGATATGGGCATCCCGTCCTATGCATACATTGAAAATGCCAGAAAGGATTTTGTAAAATGACCAGACAACAAGCATGGGAGCTTCTTCGCAGGTACAACGCGGAGCCGTTCCATTTACGGCATGCGCTGACGGTTGAGGGCGTCATGCGCTATTTTGCCGAGCAGCGCGGCTATGACCCGGAATTCTGGGGTATTGTCGGCCTGCTGCACGACATTGATTTCGAGCAGTGGCCGGAGCAGCACTGTGTCAAGGCACCCGAGCTGCTGCGCGAGGGCGGTGCAGACGAGAGTATCATTCACGCGGTATGCAGCCACGGCTGGGCAATTTGCGTGGACATCAAGCCGGAGCACGAGATGGAAAAGCTGCTGTATGCAGCCGATGAGCTGACCGGGCTGATCGGTGCGGCGGCACTCATGCGCCCGTCCAAGAGCGTGCAGGACATGGAGCTCAAGAGCCTGAAGAAGAAATACAAGGATAAAAAGTTCGCGGCAGGCTGCTCGCGTGAGGTCATCGAGCGCGGCGCGGAGCTGTGTGGACTGACGCTCGAGGAGCTGTGGCAGCAGACACTGGATGCCATGCGCTCCTGCGAGGATTCCATCAACAGGCAGATGGAAGAGATTTAACGAAATATTGTACTTATATGGAATAATCGGGGCATTTGTAATATTACAATGCCCCGGTTTCGTCATATTTCGTTGAAATGTGCCATGTTTTGTGGTAAAATACCATCAAGAATGCCCGCAGCGGGCATGCAGGAAAGCAACCCACCGGCGAAACAGCATGGAGGTTCAAGAATGCGTTTCAAACGAATAATCGCGGTATTTCTGAGTGCGGCGATATATATGACAGCGGGTGCGGCGGCCGCAGAATTGCCGCAGGATGCTGTGGAGGCAGAAACCACAGCCGTCACGACCGAGACTGCCGCCGAGCGGGATCTGACACAGGATCTGCCGCAGGCGAGAGCGGTCGTCAGCGCGGCAAAGACCACGCACGCGTTTCAGCTCAACGGCAAGGCGGTGACCAATCCGCAGGCGTACTTAATTAACAAGTATAATTATTTCAAGCTGCGTGACGTAGCCTATCTGCTGCGCAACAGCACCGCAGAGTTTGAGGTGGGTTGGGAGAAATCCACCAACGTCATCACCCTGACGACCGGCAAAAATTACACCGCGGTCGGCGGAGAGCTGAATACGGCAGCACTGTCCAGCGCGGCAGGCAAACCCACCACGGCTATCGTCAAGGTGAACGGCAAAACGGTTTCGTTTGACGGTTACATCATCAACGGAAACAACTACTACAAGATTGCCGATATGGCGGCTGCACTCGGTTTTACGGCGGATTACGACGTACCCAGCCGCACGGTTTCGCTTAAAACACCGACACCTGCACCGATTCCGGCTTCGTTCACGACCGGTGTGTACCGCGTTAACGTCAATTCGGCGCTGACCGTGCGCAGCGGTCCGGGCAAAACCTATTCCGAAGTCGGCGAGTACGCCAAGGATGCTCTGGTTATCGTGGATAAGCTGTCGAACGGCTGGGCGCACCTGCTGGACAGCGCAGGCGGCAGCGGCCGTTACTGCAGCGCGGATTATCTGGTTCGCGTAAGAGATTACAATGCGGCGGTCGATAAGCAGACCGAGCCGACTATCTCCAAGCCGAGCACACCTTCGACGCCGAGTACACCGGCGACTCCCGACGAGCCGACGACGCCGACTGAGCCGACAACGCCGGATACGCCCGCCGAGACGTTCACAAGCGGCGTGTACCGTGTAACCGTGGACTCCGAGCTGTCTGTCCGCTCGAGCCCGAGCACCTCCGGTACGCTGGTCGGCGTGCTGAAAAGCGGCGCGGAAATCGCGGTTGACAGCATCAGCAACGGCTGGGCACATATTATGGATAACGCTTCGGGCAGCGGCCGCTACTGCAGTGCGGCTTACCTGACGCGCGTGCGCGACTACGTCAGCGGCGACGAGGATAACGATCCGATACAGCCGCCGCGCACCTCGCACATTGATGGCGTGATGACGGTCATTATCGACCCAGGTCACGGCGGCAGCGATGTCGGCGGGAACAACGGCGGTTCGCTCGATGAGAAGCATGTCAACCTGTATGTGGCGCAGTACCTCAAGCAGTATCTTGAGGCAGCCGGTGCAAAGGTTATCATGGTGCGCGATACCCTTGAGGAAGGCAGCGAGCTGACGCTGCGCGGCGCTGTTATGAAACAGTATGCGTCCTCGGCGGACCTGTTCTTTAGTATCCACCACAATGCAGCCAACACCACTGCACGCGGAGCGGAAATTCTGGCGCAGATTGCGGACAAGAACGGCGGCCCGACCAAAATTCTGGCGCAGGCGCTGCTCGACGAGTACGAAAAGCTGGGTGTTCCGATTCGCCAGATCGTGTTCCGCGAGGGCAGCCACGGCGATTATTATTACACCAACCGTGCAGCAGCGGCGCTGAATATTCCGGCGCTGACGAGCGAATTCTGCTTCATTGATAACGAGGAGGACCAGAAGTTCATCGACAGTGAGGAGGACTGGCAGAAGCAGGCGCGTGCACAGCGCAATGCGATCCTGTATTATTTCACGCAGGTGCAGTATTAAAGAGGCAACACCGCGTCTTTCAGGCGCGGTTTGCTTTAACAAAAGGAGATATTTGTTATGACAGAACGGGCAAAACTGGCACAGGATTTTCACAATCAGGGCTACAACTGCGCGCAGGCGGTGGTCTGCGCGTACTGCGATCTGGCTGGTCTGGATAAGGAGACCGCCTATAAAATGTCGGAAGGCTTCGGCTTCGGCATGGGCTGCATGGAGATGTGCGGCGCGCTGAGCGGTGCGTTCATGCTCGCGGGCATGAAGAACAGCGCAGGACTGGATCAGCCGGGCACGACCAAGGGTCAGACCTATAAGGTCACGAAAATGCTCAAGGAGAAGTTTGAGCAGAAGAACGGCGCGTATCTGTGCCGCGACCTCAAGGGAGTAGCCGACGGCAATGTACGGCGCTCCTGTCCGGGCTGCATTGAGGATGCGTGTGAACTGATTGAGGAATACCTCACGAAATAAAAAGAAAATCCCTTTCTCGACTGAGAAAGGGATTTTTTGTGCAATTCGGAGGGTAGCGGCAGGGTGAGGTCACCCCGCCCTACGGTATGTCGTGTGATTATGGTGTATGCGGCAAAACATTTGGCAGAATGTATCGGGGAGGGCGGGATGCCCCATCCCGCCGTTCCACAGAGAATCTGCACGATAACAAATCAAAACTTACAGATTAAACACAATGCCGCATACCGCGCCGATTAGGATAAACACGATCGGGTGCAGCTTTTTGAGCTTCCAGATACCGAGCGACAGCACGAGAAAAATCATTATCGCCGGAACATTGATGACCGAACCGAGACTTGCAATGCCTGACCAGTTTTCCGTATGCAGCAGCGCTGCGACAAACACCTCAAGCATTGCACCGAAGATCAGACCCGCGGACGCCGGACGCAGGCCGTAAAAGCCGTTCTTGACCAGTGGAGAGTCGCGGAACTTATCAAGCGCACGCGACACCAGAATGATGATGATGACCGACGGCAGCACAAGCGAGCAGGTCGCCATGAGGGCACCGGGAATGCCGGCCGCGTGGAAGCCTGCATACGTTGCCGAGTTGACACCCATCGGACCGGGTGTGGATTCGGAGACTGCGATCATGTCCATCAGATCGTTCGGCGTGAACCACGGATACCGCAGCGAAATCTGCTTGAGGAAGGGCAGGGTCGCCAGTCCGCCGCCGATGGCGAACAGACCCGCCTTGAAAAATTCGTAAAACAGCTGAAGGAAGATCATGCGCGTCTCCTCCTGATCATGCCGATAGCGATACCGGCAATGGCGGCCACAATGACCATCACAACCGGCGATACGCCGAAGAAGGCGACAGCCGCGAACGTAACGAGCAGGATAACGCTGGTCGGCACGTCAACAACGCCCTTTTTCGCCATTTTCCACACGGACTGCAGCACGAGCGCGCAGACCGCGATACGGATTCCGGCAAATGCGTGCTGCACGACAGCGAGATGCGCAAACTGCTGGATAAATGCGGCGATAATCGTGATAATAATCAGCGATGGCGTGATCATGCCCGCCGTGGCGGCAATGCCGCCGAGAATGCCGTGCGTCTTGTAGCCGATGAACGTGGCGGTGTTCACCGCGATAACGCCCGGGGTGCACTGACCGATGGCGTAGTAGTCCATCAGCTCGTCCTCAGTTGTCCAGCGGCGGTTTTCAACGACCTCGCGCTGCAGAATCGGCAGCATGGCATAGCCGCCGCCGAATGTGCACACGCCAATCCTTGCAAACGTGAGGTATAGATCAAGGTAAGAATTCAAATGATACAGTCCTTTCGTCAGGAGATAACTTCAATAGTATACACCCGTTACCGAAAAATGAACAGAATAATCCTGTTAAGAGAATGAAAAAAACGCTCAAAGCAGCAGCTCCAAGCGTTTTCTGTTTACTTTGCGGGAATGACCTCCAGCCAGTAGCCGTCCGGGTCGGAGATGAAATAGATGCCCATTGCCGGATTTTCAAAGCAGATGCAGTCCATTTCCTTGTGCTTTGCGTGCGCGGCATCGAAATCATCCACGCGGAAGGCAAGGTGGAACTCGTTGTCACCGAGGTTGTACGGCTTGTCCCAGTCGCGCAGCCACGTCAGCTCGAGCAGATGCGGCGTTACGCCATCGGTCAGGTATACAATAATGAAGCTGCCGTCCGGTGCGTTGATGCGGCTGGATTCGGTCAGACCGAGAGCCTCCTTATAAAAAGAAAGCGAGCGGTTCAGATCGCGGACATTAAAATTGTTGTGTGCAAACGAAAATTGCATAATGATATCCTCCTGATTGCGAATCTACGGTTACTGTACCATGAAGCCGCAGAAATTGCAAGCGGACGGCGAAAAGATACAAAACCGGTTTGCATTTAGTGTTGAAATTTCTACAATGGCTTGCTATAATTAGGTTGAATATTTGCGTCCAAAAAAGGAGGCAGGGGTTTGAAAAAGAGATTACAGAAGATGCTGGCTCCCAACAGCGTAATGTTTTATGTGCTGTTTTTCCTGTTTGCAGTCGTGGGACTTTATTTCTCCCGCGTGTACGGTGCGGCAGGTATTGTGGTGTGCATCATCCTGCGGATTGTTTCGCTGCGCATGAATGCGGCACGGCGGCGGCAGGTGCAGGAGCTGATGAACAACATCGAGGTAGATGGCGGAGAGATCCGTCCGGCGGTGACACGCTCGCCGCTGCCGACAGCTGTTGCGCTGGCTACCACGGGCGAGATCGTATGGGCGAATGACGCATTTGCGGAAATCAGCGGTCGGGGGACTGCGGTAAGCGGCGTTCGCATGGGCGAGATCGCACCGACGTTTGAGACCGGCTGGCTCATCAAGGGGCAGACCGCGTTCCCGGGAGAGCTTGGCATCGGCAAGCGGCAGTACCATGTATTCGGCAGTATGGTGCAGAGCGGTGCGGGACAGCTGATGATGCTGCATTTCATCGACTGCACCGAGTTTGTCCGTCTGCGGGATGCGGCTGAGACTACCCGTCCGGCTATCGCGGTTATCGCGATCGACAACTACGAGGAGCTGGTCAAGAACACCACCGACTCGGAAAAATCCAACATTCTGGCGGGCATTGATAAACGTCTGTTTGCCTGGGTGAAGGACTCGAGCGCTGTACTGCGCAAGTACGACCGCGACAAGTATATCTTCGTGATCGAAAACGCCGAGCTGGACAAGCTGGTCGCGCGCAAGTTCTCCGTTCTGCAGGAGGTGCGCGAAATTGAGAACCACGAGGGCGTTGTAGCTACCCTGTCCATCGGTATCGGACGCGACGGCGAAACGCTTGCGGAAAGCTATCAGTTTGCCGGACTCGCTGTCGACATGGCGCTGTCCCGCGGCGGCGACCAGGCGGTTATCAAGAATAAATTTAACTTTGCCTTCTTCGGCGGATTGAGCGAGGAAGTCGAGAAGCGCACCAAGGTCAAGAGCCGCGTGGTTGCAAACGCACTCAGCCAGCTGATCCGCGACTCGTCTCAGGTGCTGGTCATGGGCCACAAGAACAGCGATATGGACGCCATCGGCGCTGCTGCCGGTATGGTCTGTGCCGCGCGTGTCAAGGGCAGACCGGTGCACATTGTTGTGGACCGTCAGCACACCATGGCAAATGACCTGATCGAACGGCTGGAAACCCAGTCTGAGTACAAGGGCGTGTTCATCAGCGCCGAGGATGCGATGATCGCGTGCGATTTCAACACGCTGCTTATCGTGGTGGACGTAAACCGTCCCGGCTATGTGGAGAGCGCGGCGCTGCTCGAATCCATCAACAAGATCGCAGTCATTGACCATCACCGCCGTGCGGCGGATTATATCGAGAATGCAGTCGTATCCCTGCACGAGCCGTATGCGTCGTCCGCATCTGAGCTGGTCAGCGAGTTGCTGCAGTATCTTGTGCCGACCAGCGGCATCCTCACCTGCGAGGCGGAAGCCATGCTGGCAGGTATTTATCTGGATACCAAGGGCTTTGCAACGCGCACCGGTGTCCGCACATTTGAGGCGGCAGCGTATCTGCGCCGCGCAGGTGCGGAGTCGAGCGATGTCAAGCGCCTGTTCCAGTCCAGCTTTGACCAGTATATGGAGCGTCAGAAGCTGATCTCGTCCGCGCGCAACTGCGGTCAGGGCGTTATCTTCGCTATCACCGGCGAGGAGGTAGACCGTATTGCGGCCGCACAGGCAGCAGACGAGCTGCTGTCCATCATCGGCACACATGCAAGCGTTGTTGCGTTCCGCAGCGGCAATGATATGGCGGTTTCCGCTCGTGCGGCAGGCCACGTCAATGTGCAGCTGCTGATGGAGAGACTCGGCGGCGGTGGCAACCATTCGGCGGCCGGTGCACAGCTGAAGAATACCACGCCGGAGGAGGCCGACAAGCTGATCACGGATGCCATTCGCGGCTACTTCGACGATCAGCGGACCGAAAAGCAGGACGATAATAAATAAAACCGAAAAGCAGGCGAAGCTGTTCGCCGCATTCGATATAGCAAACACAAAAGGAGTAATCACCATGAAAGTAATTCTCAAGGCCGACGTTAAGGGCAAGGGCAAAAAGGGCGAGCTGATCGAGGTCAGCGAGGGCTACGGCCGCAACTTCCTGATGCCGCGCGGTCTGGCAGAGCCGGCAACCGCGGATAACCTGAACGTCAAGAAGGCGCAGGATGAGGCACACGCACGCAAGATCGCACTTGAGCAGCAGGCGGCCCGCGAGGCAGCCGAGAAACTCAAGGAGAGCCCGGTAAAGGTTCCGGCCAAGGGCGGCACGGGCGGCCGCCTGTTCGGCGCTGTTACCTCCAAGGAAATCGCTGAGGAGCTGAACAAGCAGTACGGTCTGAACGTACCGAAGCAGAAGATCGTGCTCGAGGAGCCGATCAAGACCTTCGGTGTACACCGTGTAAAGGCAAAGCTGTATCAGGATATCGCAGGCGAGATTCTGGTGCAGGTAGTCGAGGCCTAACCTGCACCTATAGGGGGTATCCAATACCCCCTATATACGCCGGTCGGTTCCGGAGAAACCGACCGGCGATACCCCCGGACGCGCCCCAAGGGCGCTGGGTCGGGGTGTAAAAAGTCAGGCGCATGTCCTGACTTTTTACGGACACGGCAATGCCGTGTCCTATTTCATGCCGTGCGTGGAACGCACGGTCGCTGCGGCGGGACCAAGATGCTCGCCGTACCATTCGGTACGGCTGCATCTGTGGTTGCGCTTTGCAAGCAAAGCGGGATTTAATTGACGCAGGCGATGCCTGCGTTGTCATTTTTTGTTCCTCATTCTCAATTCTCCATTTTCCATTCTCAATTTGTTAGCGGAGGGAGGTAAGTAAGTGCCCGACGAACTTTTGATGCGGCAGGTGCCGCAGGATCTGACTGCGGAGCAGTCGCTTTTAGGCGCGATGCTGGTCGATCCGAACTGCATTCCCGAGGTCATCGAGCAGGTGCGCGCCGATGATTTTTACGCGGAAGAAAACAAGCGCATCTTTGAGACCATCTACTCGATGTTCAACGGCGCACAGCGTATTGATCCGGTAACCGTTCTGGATATGCTCACGCGCATGGGCTACTACGACGAGGCCGGCGGCCGCGCGTATCTCTTTCAGCTGATGGAGGTCACGCCGGGTGCGCGGAACGTCAACGAATATGTCCGCATCGTGCGTGACAAGAGCCTGCTGCGCCAGCTGGCGGATGCGGGCAGCGAGATTCAGCAGAACGCCCTCGAAGCCCACGGCGAAGCCTCCGGCATTGCCGAGCTGGCGGAGCAGCGCATTTACAGCATCCGGCAGGGACGTGAAATTAAGGGCCTGTCACGGCTTTCTGAGGTTATCGCTGATCTGTATACCGAACTGGACGAGCGCGCCCGGTCGGACAGTGAAATTCCCGGCATGTCCACCGGCTTCCATGCATTGGACACGGCGCTGACCGGTCTCAATAAATCCGACCTGATTCTCATTGCGGCACGACCCGGCATGGGCAAGACCGCGTTTGCGCTCAATGTGGCGCTCAATGCGGCTAAGGCAAGTGTTAAGAATAAGGAGCGCGGCGACAAAAAGGGCACCGGCGTGTGCGTGTTCCAGCTTGAGATGGGCAAGGAACAGCTGGCCAGCCGTTTCCTGTCGAGTGAGGCGCTCATTGAGTCGCAGAAGCTGAAAACCGGCAATCTGGACGGTGACGATTGGGTAAAGATCGCGCGTGCGTCCGGCGTACTGGCAGGACTGAATATCTATGTGGACGACAATCCGGCCATCACGGTTGCGGAGATCAAGGCGAAATGCCGCAGACTGGGTGACGAACTCGGTCTGATCGTCATCGACTATCTGCAGCTGATGCACGTCGGCGGCCGTCACATGGATAATCGTGTGCAGGAGGTCGCAGAGATTTCACGTTCGCTGAAAATTATGGCGAAGGAACTCAATGTTCCGGTCGTGTGTCTGTCGCAGCTGTCGCGTGCGTCCGAGCAGCGCTCGGATAAGCGCCCGATGCTGTCCGACCTGCGAGAGTCCGGCGCGATCGAGCAGGATGCCGACATCGTTATGTTTATCTACCGCGATGATTACTACGATGACGAGAGCGAGAACAAAAATATCGCAGAAATTATCATTGCGAAAAACCGTCACGGTGCGACCGGCACCATTGAGCTGCAGTGGGTCGGTCAGTACACGACCTTCTCCAACCCGGACCGCATTCACGAGGAGTAAGCCATGCTGGATACGGTAAAACGAACGATTTCCGACTATACGATGCTCAAAACCGGCGAAAATGTGCTTGTCGCCCTGTCCGGCGGTGCGGATTCCGTAGCGCTTCTGCTGAGTCTGCGCGAGCTGGGGTATCCGGTGCGGGCATTTCACCTCAACCACTGTCTGCGCGGTGCAGAGTCCGACCGGGACGAAGCCTTCTGCCGCAGGCTGTGTGAGGAGCTCGGCGTGGAACTGACGGTCGAGCGCGTGGACATAGCCGCAGCCGCAGGCGATTCCGCGGTGGAGGAGACCGCGCGGCGTATTCGCTATGCACGGCTGGAGCATGCCGCGCACGGAGCCAAAATCGCGGTGGCGCACAATGCGGACGACAATCTGGAGACCATGCTGTTCCATTTGGTGCGCGGCACAGGTGCGAAAGGTCTCACGGGCATTCCGCCGGTGCGCGGACGCATTATCCGGCCTCTCATTGAGGTCGAACGGCGGGAAATCGAAGCCTTTCTGCGCGAGCGCGGACAGGATTTCGTCACGGACAGCACCAATGCGGACACGGCTTATACGCGCAACCGCCTCCGTCAAGAGGTCGTTCCCATTCTGCGGGAATTGAATCCGCAGGCGGTGCAGGCGGCAGCACGGCTTTCGCGTCAGCTTCGGCAGGACGAGACTTGCCTGCAGAGTTATGCACAGACCTGTGTACAACTTTGTGCAGTCGGGAACGGAGCATGGAAGATTCAGCCTCTGCGGGAGGCCGCTTCGGCGGTTCGCAGCCGAGCATTGCGTCTGCTGCTCGAAAACGCGGATATGCCGCTCAAAGACGTAACCGCAAAGCATATTTCAGCGCTCGAGCATCTGTTGGAAACCGCGTCTCCGTCTGCGGAAACCGATTTGCCGAACGGCTGTTTCGCAAGACGTGAATATGACGTTCTGCGCATCATTCCCAAGGCGGAAACCGCGGTCGAGCGGCCGGAAATCCCGTTTACCGTACCATTCGCAGGGATGATCTGGAAGGACACGGTAAGGCTGACTGCAAAGAAATTAGAAAAATCCGAAGTTTTTTACAAAACATTCAATACTTTTTGTCTGGATTGTGGTACAATAGATTTTGAATCGCTGTGTGTTCGCACACGACGCACCGGAGACACTCTGCGGCTGACCGAAAATGGCGGCAGCAGATCGCTCAAAAAGCTGATGATCGACCGAAAGATTCCGCGCTATATGCGGAATGCGATGGCCGTTATCGCGGATAAAAACGGCGTGATCGCGGTGCAGGATATCGGTGCGGACTGCAGCAGAACAGCCAAAAATAACGCAAATACACTGCAGATTACAGTAAAGGGGTTATCAAAAAATGGCTTATAATATGCGAGATGACATCAAGGAAGTTTACTTTACCGAGGAGCAGCTTCACGAAAAGGTAGCAGAGCTGGGTGCGCGTATCACGGAGGATTACCGCGATAAGAACCCGCTGATCGTCAGTGTGCTCAAGGGCTCCTATGTGTTCATGGCCGACCTGACCCGTGCCATTGATACGCCGTGCAATGTGGATTTCATGGTCGTATCCAGCTACGGCAAGGGCACCAAGACCTCCGGCGAGGTGCAGATCATCAAGGATATCGCACAGCCGATCGACGGCCGCGACCTGCTGATCGTGGAGGATATTCTGGATTCCGGCGTAACGCTGCACTATCTCATGCAGATTCTGGCAGCACGCGGCGCGAACTCCATCCGCCTGTGCACGCTGCTCTCCAAGCCGGAGCGCCGCAAGATCAACGTCGATGTGGATTACCTCGGCTTTGAGATTCCGGACGAGTTCGTAGTCGGCTACGGCCTCGACTACGCAGAAAAGTATCGCAATCTGCCGTATATCGGTGTACTTAAGCCGTATGTTTACGGCGGCGAGTAATTTAGGGAAGAGGTGTTAAACCGATTTGAAAGGCAAAATGAAAGGCTTCGGCCTTTACCTGATCATACTGGTGTGCCTGTTGGCGGGCGTCAGCTATGTGGTTAGCCAGACACAGCAGACAGAAACGCTGTCCTATAATCAGATCTACAACTATTTTATGGATGGCGATGTTGACCAGTACGACGTGGACGACACCACGCTGACCATGCATCTGAAAAAGGAAAACCGGACGTACACCTACGATCTGGGTGACTACAGAAGTGTGTTCTATAACGATCTGGGCGAGACCATTCAGCAGCAGATGCGGGATGGCACGCTGACCAAGGTCGATTACCGCACGGCGACCATTCCGTGGTGGGCACAGTTCTTGCCGTATGTGATCCTGATCGTGCTGCTGATCGCGTTCTGGTACTTTATGATGAACAAGCAGTCCGGCGGCGGAGCAGGTCCGATGCAGTTTGGCAAGGCCCGTGCAAAGCTGGCGCAGGACGATAAGCGCAAGGTCACCTTCAATGATGTGGCAGGCGCGGACGAGGAAAAGGCCGAGCTGCAGGAAATTGTCGAGTTCCTCAAGAATCCGCAGAAGTTCGTGCAGATCGGCGCGCGTATTCCGAAGGGCGTGCTGCTGGTCGGCCCTCCGGGCACCGGTAAGACCCTGATCGCGCGTGCGGTTGCAGGCGAGGCGGGCGTACCGTTCCTGTCTATTTCGGGTTCGGACTTCGTTGAGCTGTACGTCGGTGTCGGCGCATCGCGTGTGCGCGACCTGTTCGAGCAGGCCAAGAAGAACGCACCGGCTATCGTGTTCATCGACGAGATCGACGCGGTAGGCCGTCAGCGCGGCGCAGGTCTCGGCGGCGGCCATGACGAGCGCGAGCAGACTCTGAACCAGCTGCTCGTTGAGATGGACGGCTTTGGTGCAAACGAGGGCGTTATCGTCATCGCAGCCACCAACCGCAAGGATATTCTGGATAACGCACTGCTGCGTCCGGGCCGTTTTGACCGTCAGGTCTATGTCGGCGCACCGGATGTCAAGGGTCGTGAGGCTGTCCTCAAGGTACATGCCCGCAACAAGCAGTTCGACCCGGATGTCAAGTTCTCTGAAATTGCCAAGACGACCGCCGGCTTCACCGGTGCAGACCTTGAAAACCTGCTCAATGAGGCAGCGCTGCTTGCGGCACGCCGCAACAAGAAGCTGATCTCGCAGGAAGAGATCGAGGAGTCGCTGCTCAAGGTCGTAATGGGTGTGGAGAAGAAGAGCCACATCATCAACGAGCACGACAAGCGCCTGACCGCGTACCACGAGGCCGGTCACGCGATCTGCTTCCACGTTCTGCCGACGCAGGATCCGGTACACCACGTTACCATTATTCCGCGTTCGTCCGGCGCAGGCGGCTTTACTATGCCGCTGCCGGAGGAGGATCAGGCATACCGCACCAAGAAGTATATGGAGGAGTATATCATCGTTTGTCTGGGCGGCCGCGTGGCCGAGCAGCTGACGATGGAGGATATCTCCACCGGTGCTTATGGCGACATCAAGCAGGCGACCCAGATGGCACGCGCCATGGTCACCAGCTACGGCATGAGCGAGCGTATCGGCCCGATCGACTACGGTTCGGATAATGGCGAGGTATTCCTCGGCCGTGATCTGGCAGCCGGCAAGGGCTATTCTGAGGTTAAGGCGGCGGAGATCGACGATGAGATTCACCGCATTATCGAGCACGCATATCACGCCTGTGAAAAGCTGCTGAGCGAGCACATGGACGAGATGAAGCGCGTTGCCGAGTATCTCATCCGCAACGAGACGATGGACGGCGAGACCTTTGTTAAGGTCTATAACGGCGAAATCGTTCCGGATAAGATCGTCGGTGAGGATCTGATGACCGAGCTGCAGCAGGAGCTGCACGCCAAGGTAAGCAAGCCTGCGGAATCCGCAGAGGAGCTTGCCAAGGTTGAAGAAGCCGAAAAGGATCTCGACCCGGATAAGCAGGATCAGTAAATATTCACAAAGCCCCACAGGAAATTCTGTGGGGTTTTTCCTTGCCTGAAATGTCAAACATTCTTGACATTTTGCTGTCCGCCTGTTATCTTTAAGATGTAAAGAGAACTTTACATTTTAGCGAACGGCATCAAGGGTAGGAGGTGCTTTTATGCGGTGGGATTTATACACATCAGCCGAGAAAATGCAGGTATTGTGGGTCTGCATCGGCTTGCCGGTGCTTCTGCTGGCGGCATGGTTGGTAAAAGACTGGATGGATGCCGGAAGATCGAAAAAGGCCCGCAGGATCGCCAAAGCACTCGGCAGCAAGACCGATGAGATGGAGCACGCCATCATCACACAGGCACAGGTGGTCGCATACCGCGTGACGCAGACGGGTATCTTGGGGTGCCTGTATTATCGGCTGCTGATAAAAGGGCAGGCGGCAATGGAGTTGTGTGCGCTGTTGGTCGTGTCCGGCATGGTGGAGGCGGCTATTATGCTTGTGCAGACGTTCCGCAAAGCAAAGGACGACGAGGAGCATCCGCCGAGACTGACTTTCCTTATCGCAAAGCTGATGTTCTGTGCGGTGCTGATCGGATTGGCCATCGGAATGACGGTTCTAACGCAAAACTGGTAGGAGGTGCGCTTATGAGCTGGGATATGTACGATATGACACAGAAGGTGCAGGTTGTTATGGTTGCGATTGTGCTGCCGCTGGTCATTCTTGCAGCGAGCCTGTGGCACGATTGGGTAGAAGAAGGACAATCGCCGCGAGCGAGAAAAATCATGAAGGACTGGGAATGGAATATTGATGAGATGGCGCACGCCGTCAATGTGAAGGGTCGCTTGATTGGCTACCGTGTGCTGCAGGCCGGTGTTATCATTTATCTTGGTTACAGCCGCTTTTTCTGTGATTATCGCTCGATTGAACTCAGTGTTTTGGCAATCGTGTCCATTGTTGCTGAGGTGCTGTTTATCATCATCAAAACCATTCGCAATATGGCGGGCGATGAGGATAAAACGCAGATGTGGAAACAGATGGGACACAGTGTGTTCAATAATCTGATGTATCTGTGGATTGTGGTGAAGGTTTTCTGGATGTAGGGAGGTGCACCTATGTTTACAACCGAAACCGGTATAGGCGTGGTCGTAATGGTCGTTTTTGCGGTATTCTGGCTGGCTTTTATGCTCTGGGAGGACTGGGGACAGGCCGGAAAGACTGCTCGTGCACGCGCTTCCGCGAAGGCTAATGGCTGGGAGCAGGACGAAATGCAGAACACGATCACACGCAATGGTGCGATTATCGCCTATCGCTTGATGACGGTCGGACTGTTCGTGGTGATGTTGGTGGATATCATTGCATTCGGCAAAAATGTGAGCGAGTTTGCAATTCTGTGGTTTGTGTGCATGGTGTTCGAGGGCGTTTACAGAGCGATCGCAACCTACCGTGCCACAAAAGATGACGAGGAAAATCCGCCGTCCCCAAGTGCGCTTGCCGGGGATATTGTAAAGCGTATTTTCATTCCGGTCGTGATATTCGCAGATTTGATATGGAAGTTCTGGCGCTGAAGATGAAGAACAATATTAAAGAGCTCCGCAAGGCACGTGGCTTGCGGCAGGAGGACATGGCAAAGCTGCTCGGGGTATCGCGGCAGACCATCGTGGCGATGGAGAACGATAAATACGACCCGACCCTCGAGCTGGCGATTAAAACCGCGCGGCTGCTGGAACAGCCGGTTGAGGAGATTTTCTTCCTCGATGAAGAATCGTGAAAATTGAGAATTGAAAATGGAGAATGAAGTGCGATGGCATACCTCGATTCTGGGCGGTCAATGGCCGCCCCTGCGGGTACACGTTTGCAAATGGTTCGGAAAATGCAATCTTTACGTTCATTTTCCATTCTGCATTCCTGCATGAAAAAAGGACTTCCCGCAGGAAGTCCTTTTTTATAGCACGGATTTATCCAATACCGCCCGGGATAATAAAGCTGAAGAATACGACGAGTGCGGCAAGGAAGATATACACATATTTCGCAAGCGGCGCAAACGCGCGGCTGAGCGGCTTGCTGCGGCCGTTCATCAGCTCTTGCTCCATCTTGTCGATGCCGAGCACCCAGTACGCCATAACCGCACCGAGGATTGCACCGATCGGCACGACGTAAATGGTGATAACGTCCATCAGCGTACCCATGAGCGTATCGCGCTCGATAAACAGGCCAACCGCCAATGCGGCGCCGCACGCCAGCAGGACAGCGGTCTTTCGGCTCAGCTTGAGGCGCGTCTGCGCGGCTTCGGAGACCGCTTCCAGCATATTCGCCAGCGAGGTAATGCCCGCGAACAGCACGGAAATAAAGAAGAAGAACGCGAACAGACGGCCGAACGGCATCTGCTGGAATACACGCGGCAGGGTGATGAACAGCAGCTTGGGGCCGGAGGCCGGGTCCAGACCGAACGCGAATACGCTCGGCAGGATGGCGAGGCCGGCAAGCATAGCCGCGCAGGTGTCGAGCACAGCGGTCATGCACGACGAATGTACAACATCCTCATTTCTCGGCAGGTAAGAGCCGTAAATGATCATGCCCGAGCCAGTGATCGACAGCGAGAAGAACGCCTGACCCATCGCCATGATCCATGTGCGCGGGTTCAGCAGGTACTCCCACTGCGGTACGAGCAGATATTTGTAGCCTTCGATCGCATTCGGCAGGAAGGCTACGCGGACAGCAATAATGATGAACAGGATGAAGAATGCGGGCATCATCACCTTGTTGATCTTTTCAATGCCGCCGGACACGCCGAAGATCAGCACAGCCGCCGTCAGCAGGATAACCAGGGTGTGCCACGGCACACTGGAAAAATTCGTGCTGCTCATTTCCGTGAAGAACTGCTCCGGTTCGGTGCTCATCAGCGAGCCGGTCAGTGCACCGAATGCGCTCCGCAGCACCCAGCCGACGATGATGGCGTAGCCGATGGCGATACCGAGCGAGCCGAGCAGAGGAATCGTACCGAGGATGGCGCCGCCCTTTTTACCGCGGGACTTCATCGCAAATTCATACGAGCCGATCGGACCTGTGCCGGTCATACGGCCGAAGGCGAACTCGCCGGACAGACCAACATAGCCGAACAGTGCGATAAACAGCAGGTAGGGGATTAAAAAAGCCGCGCCGCCGTATTGACCGGTGCGGTAAGGGAACATCCAGATGTTGCCCATGCCGACCGCAGAGCCGACCGCCGCCAGCACAAAGCCGATTTTTGAGGTAAAGGTTCCGTTTTCGTTTTTCTGATGCATAATAAAACTCTCCGATTGTTTACAGATGTAAACATAGTATAACACAAAATAAAGCAAAAAGCCACTTACACTTTTCACAGGAAAAGCGGGAGCTTTTGACAGAAGTAACAAAACACTCGTCGGAATTTAGGGAAATTTATCAGTTATTCTCTTGCGCTCGGTGGATGGATATGGTATGATAAATGAGCGTGAAAAAGACAAGTGTCTTTTTAGGGAGGACAGACATCGCATGATAAAACCAAAGTATTATCTCGTGGAGCGCACCCTGCTGCCGGAGGTATTTCAGCGCGTGATCGAAGCGAATGAAGCTATCGCTTCGGGCAAGGCGGCTACGGCAAGCGAAGCGGCAAAAATCGCCGGTCTGTCGCGCAGTGCGTATTATAAATATAAGGACGGCGTTCGCCCTTTCTTTGAGGCGACTACCGACCGCATTGTCACCTATCATTTCATGCTGCACGATCAGCCGGGTGTTCTGTCGAGCATTCTCGGACTGATGGCACGCTCGGGTGCAAACCTGCTGACGGTGAACCAGTCCATTCCGATGAGAGGAATGGCGTCGGTCACTATTTCGGCCCGCACCGGTGAGATGAAATACTCATCCGAAGAGCTTGTGCACCGTGCAGAAGCAATGGAAGGCGTCAGCAAAGTGGAAATTCTGGCATCTGAATGACCGTCCGGCGGTATACAGAACGCTAATTTAACTGATGAAAGGAAATCAGCATATGATTAAAGTAGCAATCATGGGACACGGCACTGTCGGTTCGGGCGTATACGAGGTTTTCGATATGAACGCCGACAAGATTGCCAAGACCGTTGGCGAGCCGGTTGAGGTAAAGTATGTCCTCGACCTGCGCGACTTCTCCTCTCTGCCGTATGGCAATAAATTTGTAACCGATTTCTCTGTCATCGAGAACGACCCCGAGGTAACAGTCGTTGCCGAGGTAATGGGCGGCGTGGGCGCTGCGTACCAGTTCACCAAGCGCTGCCTCGAGGCTGGCAAGAGCGTATGCACCTCCAACAAGGAACTGGTTGCTACCAAGGGTGAGGAACTGCTTAAGATCGCCGAGGAGCACGGCGTAAACTACATGTTCGAGGCATCCGTCGGCGGCGGCATCCCGGTCATCCGTCCGATGCTGCAGTGCCTGGCTGCCAACGAGTTTAACGAAATCTGCGGCATTCTGAACGGCACGACCAACTACATTCTCACCCAGATGATCCACAACGGCGTTACCTTTGCGGATGCGCTCAAGCAGGCACAGCTCAACGGCTATGCCGAGAAGGACCCGACCGCTGACATCGAGGGTCACGATGCCTGCCGCAAGATCTGCATTCTGTCCGACCTTGCTTACGGCGATAAGTTCGATCCGGATCAGGTTTCCTGCGAGGGCATCACTAAGATCACCCTCGAGGACGTAGCAAACGCCGATAAGCTGGGCTGCGTTATCAAGCTGCTGGGCCGCTCGGTCCGCTGCGAGGACGGCACCGCTTACGCTTATGTTGCACCGCATCTCATCCACAAGGAAAGCCCGCTGGCCGCTGTTGAGGACGTATTCAACGCCATCATGATCGACGGCAATGCGACCGGCGAGGTTATGTTCTACGGCAAGGGCGCTGGCAAGCTGGCGACCGCTTCCGCTGTTGTTGCCGATATGTTGGACAGCATCGAGCACAAGGACAACCGCCGCCGTATCTTCTGGGGCGATGGCTCCAAGAACCTGCTCCGTCCGCTGGATACCCTGCAGAGTGCATGGTACGTTCGCTTCAAGGGCGCACAGAAGGATGTTGAGGAGCTGCTGCCGGTTGAGAGTCTGACCGAGCCTGCTGAGGGCGTATTCGTGGTTCAGACCCGCAAGCTGTCCACCGCAGAGATGAACGCCGCAGCCGAAAAGCTGAACGCACGCGGTGAAGTTCGTGCGGCAATGCGTATTCTGTAAAGGAGAGAAATACAATGGTTCGTGTAACCGTCCCTGCTACGAGCGCCAATATGGGCTCGGGCTATGACAGCATCGGCATTGCGCTCGAGCTGTACAACGTGATCGACCTCGCAGAGAACGATCGTATTGATATTTCGGATAAAAACGGTCAGTACGTCCCGCAGGACGAGAGCAACCTGATCTATCAGTGTGCAAAGCGCGTCTACGACGAGTGCGGCAAGCCGCTTTCCGGTTTGACCATCGTTGAGGACTGTGCTATCCCGCAGACTCGCGGTCTGGGTTCGTCCTCGGCGTGCACGGTTGCGGGTATCATGGGTGCAAACATGCTGCTCGGTGAGCCGCTCGACCGTAACGCGGTCATTGATCTGGCGGCTACCATCGAGGGGCACCCGGATAACTCCACACCGGCGATCCTCGGCGGCTTCTGCGTGGCGCTGCTCGAAAACGGCCATGTGCATCACGTTCGTGTGCCGGTTCACGGTGCGATCGACTTCGTGGTATTCATTCCGGATTTCCAGCTGTCCACCGAAAAGGCGCGTGCGGCGCTGCCCAAGACCATCGACCATCACGATGCGGTTTACAATCTGGCGCGCGCAGCGCTGCTCGCGGGCAGCCTGACCACCGGAAAGCTGGAAAACCTTGACGCGGCAACCGGTGACTGTCTGCACCAGCCGTACCGTTTCGGTCTGATCGAAAACGGCGAGGACATCGTGCGTGAGGCCAAGAAGCTGGGCGCGCTCGGCGCGTTCATTTCCGGCGCAGGCCCGTCCATCGTGGCGATCGTCTACAAGGGCGACCGCGACTACATCACCCGTGCACAGGAGCTGTGCGAGAAGCTGTATCCGCACTGGAAGGCCGTACAGCTGCGCTGTGATGAGGTCGGTGCGACCGTAAAACGACTGTAATAGGGGACGGATGAGTGCTCTCGTCCGTGTATATAAGGAGGAAACATAGTTAGTATGAGTCTTATTGTGCAAAAGTTCGGCGGCACTTCGGTTGCCAACACCGAGCGACTGAAGAATGTTGCGGACATTGTTACCAAGACCGCACAGGCAGGCAATCAGGTTGTTGTAGTTGTATCCGCGCAGGGCGATACCACGGATGATCTGATCGTAAAGGCTGCCGAGCTGAACGACCGTCCTTCCAAGCGCGAGATGGACGTTCTGCTCAACACCGGCGAGATGATCTCCATGTCTCTGCTGGCGATGGCCATCCAGAAGCTGGGCTTTCCGGTCGTTTCCCTGACCGGCTGGCAGATCGGTCTGGAGACCAACAGCAACTACTCGGATGCCCGCATCAAGCGTATCGCAGGCGAGCGCCTCAAGGCAGAGCTGGATAACGGCCGCATCGTTATTGTTGCAGGCTTCCAGGGCATCAACAAGATGGGCGACGTGACCACGCTCGGCCGCGGCGGCTCGGACACCACCGCAGTTGCCATTGCAGCAACGCTCGGCGCGGATCTCTGCCAGATTTACACCGACGTAGACGGCGTTTACACTGCCGATCCGCGCATCGTAAAGGATGCCAAGAAGCTGGACGCCATCACCTATGATGAGATGCTGGAGCTGGCATCTCTGGGTGCACAGGTGCTGCACAACCGTTCGGTTGAGATGGCAAAGAAGTATAATGTCGATCTTGAGGTCGTTTCGAGCTTTACCCGCAATCCGGGTACCAAAGTCAAGGAGGGTTCTAATATGGAAAAACTGCTGGTTTCGGGTGTTGCCCGTGATAATAACTGCGCGCGTGTAGCGATCATCAATCTGGACGATACGCCGGGCACTGCATTCAAGGTATTCTCGCTGATGGCGAAGCACAATGTCAACATCGACATCATCCTCCAGTCCGTAGGCCGCGATAACAAGAAGTCCATCTCGTTCACCATCCGTCAGGACGATGCAGAGCGCGTCGAGAAGATCCTGCGCGACGCGAAGGAGATGCTCGGCTACGAGGATATTTCCATCAACACCAAGGTCGCAAAGGTTTCCATTGTTGGTGCAGGCATGGCTTCCGCTACCGGCGTTGCTTCCAAGATGTTCGAGGCTCTGGCAAGCGCCGGCATCAACATCCGTATGATCTCCACCTCTGAGATCAAGATCTCTGTCCTCATCAACGAGGAGGACAGCGAGAAGGCTGTTAAGGCTATCCACGAGGAGTTCTTCAACGCCTAATTGGGGGCAATACCACACGATTGCATCGGCGGCGTTTGGCGGAAATTTTGTGCGCTGATTTTGTTGCGTTTCCTTGCAATACACAAAGTATTGCTGCGGAACCGCGCCGCATCAGCACGCAAAAGTTACTCGCCAACCGCTCACCGCTGAATCGTGTGGTAATGCCCATAAGTGTTTTCCCAGATAGCCTCAAAGTCCCGAAATACACATTTCGGGACTTTTTTGCAACCGGAAAGACGTACGCAACCGTCGGTTGACAAAAAGAAACGATGGGTTGGTGGCGCTTTTGCGGCATTTCAGGCACACTGGAGACAGAAAAGAAAGGCAGGTGGCAGAGATGACAACAGGTGAGAAAATCGCGGTACTGCGAAAAGAGCAGGGCATGAGTCAGGAGGCGCTCGGCGAAAAGCTGGGTCTCAGCCGTCAGGCGGTCAGCAAGTGGGAGGCCGATCAGGCAGTGCCCACGATGGATAATTTAATGGAACTGAGCAAGCTGTTCGACGTTCCGGTGGATACGTTGCTGCGTCCGGATGCGGAGTTAATGCCAAAGGCAGAGGACTCGGATGAATCGTGGCCGGGTGCAGAGAACCAGCCGGTCAGGAACGAAAACCGCAAGTGGAAAATTGCGGCAATCGCAGCGGCAGGGCTGCTGTGCGTCAGCGTGGTATGCAGCGCGGTCAGCCTGTGGCGCGTGATCGTCATGCAGAACCAGATTGACCAGCTGCGGCTGCAGAGCGGGCCGAGCACGATTTACTATCCGCAGACAGACAATGAGAATAGCGATCTTGCCGACTGGTCGGAGAATATCGAGGTAGACCCGGATCACAACGAAAATCTTCTTGTCACAGTGAGCGCCGTGCCGAAAGAAATGCGGGACGGCGAAACCGCAAAGTTCGTTGTCCGCAGCGGCGATCAGTCGTGGGAGTGCGACGCAGAAAACAAGAACGGTTACAGCGGCGAAATCAGCGTGCCGCTGGTGGATACGTTTTCTGTTTATTTGACGCTGACAAGTACGGACGGAGAAATCCGTAATATTATGGTTGCCTCTGAGTATGACCTGAAGCAGCGTTTTTCTCTCGAAGTGCGTGCGTGGTGGGAGAACGGTAGCTTTAGCTTTAATGGTAAGACCACATCAGCCAGCGGCAATGTGGCAACGTATATTTACTGCGGCGATGACAGTGTGACACCGGTCAGTGGTCGTATATTGCTGTATCAGAACGGCAAGCAAATCAAAGAGAAGAAGATCGAGAATATAGAAACAGGAGTCGGTGGAGACGTTTATTATTATACACAGGTTGACTGGCGCAATATGGAAGGTGGATTGGATCAGTACCAGATGAAAGCCGAAATTACCGATAATTACGGCAGGGTGTATAGTAGTGAGTTTTTCCACTAACAAAAAAGACCGCGAAAGCGGTCTTTTTTGTTATTTCCTCGGTGTAAATGTCGCGGTGAGGACATAAACACGGCTTGCGCCCATCTCCCGCAGAACCTTGACGGCGGCAGCCGCCGTTGCGCCGGTGGTGATAATATCATCGACCAGCACAACGGATTTTCCGGTCAAATCCACGCCGCCCTTCGGCAGAACGGCATCTTTTGCGTTGCTCTGCCGCGCGGCGTAATCCTTCTGTGCGGACTGCTTGCCAACAAACCATCGCTTGCGCAGTGTTGCCTCGCACGGCAGAGAAAGCGGCTTTGCGATGAGCTTTGCCAGCAGCTCGGCCTGATTATATCCGCGCTTGCGGTAATGCAGAAATCCAATCGGCATGTAGGTAATCAAATCCGGCTGCCAGTCGTCCAACTGTGACGTGAGGGCCACGGACATTTGCGCCGCGAACCAGTCCGCACAGTAGGCGGCGCTGCTGAATTTGAACCGTTTCATGGCATTGCGTACTGTGCCGCGGTAATACAGCGGAGCGATCGTACCGTCCGCTCCGGCGATGGAGATGACCTCATTGCAGCGGTATTCCCGCCGGACTGCGGCGGCACAGTCCGGACAAAGCTGCAGCGTGCGGCTGGTCGTCACCGGAAAATCCGCGCCGCATAAAACGCACCTGTGACCATAAAGAATGCCCATTGAATCACCTCAACTATGCAAAAAGAGCTGTCCGCGCGGGACAGCTCTTTGATTATGCGATATTGCGGAAACTTACTTCTGGAGCAGCTTCTTCAGACGCTCAGCAGCTTCCTTGGTGCGTGCCTGATCGCCGAATGCGGTCAGACGGAAGAAGCCGTCACCGTTCTTGCCGAAGCCTGCACCCGGCGTACCAACGACGTTGGCATTCTCAAGCAGGTAGTCGAAGAAGGTCCAGGAATCCATGCCGTTCGGGCACTTGAGCCACAGGTACGGGCTGCTCTTGCCGCCGGTGTACCAGATACCCAGTTCATCGAGGGTCTCAGCCAGAACCTTGGCGTTCTGCTTGTAGTAGCCGAGGGTCTCCTTGATCTGCTTCATGCCTTCCTCGGTGAAGCAGGCAGCAGCGCCGCGCTGTACGATATACGGAACGCCGTTGAACTTGGTGGTCTGACGGCGCAGCCACATCTTGTTCAGCTTGCCGTCCAGCAGAGCGGTCGGAACAACGGTCCAGCCGCAGCGGGTGCCGGTGAAGCCTGCCATCTTGGAGAAGGAGCAGAACTCGATCGCACAGGACTTAGCGCCTTCGATCTCGTAGATGGAGCGCGGCAGAGTCTCATCCTCGATGAAGCACTCGTAAGCTGCGTCATACAGGATAACGGCGTTCTGCTTGTTTGCGTAATCTACCCAGGCCTTCAGACCTGCGCGGTCGTAAGCAGCGCCGGTCGGGTTGTTCGGAGAGCAGATATAGATGATGTCGCACTGAACGGACTCGTCCGGCAGCGGCAGGAAGCCGTTTGCCTCGTTTGCATCCGCGAATACGATCTTGCGGCCGGCCATTACGTTGGTATCAACGTAAACCGGGTAGACCGGATCCGGAACCAGAACGGTGTTGTCGGTGCCGAAAATGTCGAGGATGTTGCCGAGGTCGCTCTTTGCACCGTCCGAGATGAAGATCTCATTGGTGGCGAGCTCTACGCCGTGGGACTTGTAGTAGCCGACCAGCGCCTCGTGCAGGAAGCCGTAGCCCTGCTCATCGCCGTAGCCGTGGAACGTTTCCTGCTTGGCCTGATCCTCAACGGCTGCGTGCAGCGCGTCGATAACAGCCGGTACTAGCGGACGGGTTACGTCGCCGATGCCCAGACGGATGATATCAGCCTCCGGATGTGCTTCGGAGTACTCACGTACCTTGCGTGCGATGGTGGAGAACAGATAGCTCTGCTCGAGATTGTCGTAGTTCTTGTTAGTCTGCATTGTTGTTCTGGCTCCTTTTCAGAGATGCCGCGACGAACGCCTTGAACAGGGGATGAGCGCGGTTGGGACGGGACTTGAACTCGGGGTGGAACTGTACGCCGATATAGAACGGATGGTTCGGGATCTCAACGGTCTCCACAAGCTCGCCGGTCGGCGAGGTGCCCGTGATCTGCATGCCCTTATTTTCAATCTCCTCGCGGAAATTGTTGTTGAACTCGTAACGGTGGCGGTGACGCTCGGAAATCATTTCCTCGCCGTACGCCGATGCCATGATAGTATTCGGACGGATCTTGCACGGATAAGCGCCCAGACGCATCGTGCCGCCCTTCTTGGAGATGCCCTGCTGGCTCTCCATCAGGTCGATGACCGGATGGGTGGAATCCGGGTCAAACTCGCTGGAGTTTGCATCCGCGTAGCCGAGCACGTTGCGTGCGTAGCTCATAACCGCGATCTGCATGCCGAGGCAGATGCCGAAGTAGGGGATACCCTGCGTGCGCGCATAGTTTGCCGCACAAATCATGCCTTCCACGCCGCGTGCGCCGAAGCCGCCCGGCAGGATGATGCCGTCAACCTCACCGAGCAGCTTGTCCACGGTGGAGTCGTTGATCTCCTCGGAGTCTACCCAGTCGATATCGACGAAGCAGCCGGTCTCGTAGCCGCCGTGCTGCAGTGCCTCTGCAACCGAAAGGTATGCGTCGTGCAGCTTGACGTACTTGCCGACCAGCGCGATTTTCACATGATCCTTGCGGGCTGCGATGCGCTCGAGCATTTCCTGCCACTCGGTCATATCGCCCTTGCCTGCGCCGATGGACAGCTCACGGCAGACGATGTCGGACAGATGGCTCTCCTCGAGCATCATCGGTGCCTGATACAGAACCGGCAGGGTGCGGTTTTCGATTACGCAGTCCTCCGGCACGGTGCAGAACATGGAAATCTTGCGCTTGATATCGTCATCCATCGGCTGGTCAACGCGGGCTACGATGATGTCCGGAGAGATGCCCAGACCGCGCAGCTCCTTAACCGAGTGCTGGGTCGGCTTGGACTTCGGCTCATTGGAGCCGGAGATGAACGGAACCAGCGTTACATGGATGAACAGGCAGTTGCGGCGGCCAACCTCAGCAGCAACCTGACGGATTGCCTCGAGGAACGGCTGGGACTCAATATCGCCGGTGGTGCCGCCAATCTCGGTGATAACAACGTCAGCCGAGGTCTTTTTGCCTACCGAGTAGATGAAGGACTTGATCTCGTTGGTGATGTGCGGGATAACCTGCACGGTCTCACCAAGGTACTCGCCGGCGCGCTCCTTGTTCAGAACATTCCAGTATACCTTGCCGGTGGTCAGGTTGGAGAACTTGTTCAGGTCCTCGTCGATGAAGCGCTCGTAGTGGCCGAGGTCGAGGTCGGTCTCTGCGCCGTCGTCGGTAACGTAAACCTCGCCGTGCTGGAACGGGCTCATCGTGCCCGGGTCTACGTTGATGTAGGGATCGAGCTTCTGCGCTGCAATTTTCAGGCCGCGGCTTTTCAGCAGACGGCCGAGAGATGCGGCAGTAATGCCCTTGCCCAGACCGGAAACTACGCCGCCGGTCACGAAGATGTACTTTGTCATATCTCGATTTCCCCCTTGAATACGGTCGTTGCCGCGCCCGTCATGAACACGGTTTCATCTGTATAGCGAATGGTGAGGTCGCCGCCGCGCAGGTGCACGACGATATCCTCGTTTTTGTTTGCAAAGCCGTTCAGACATGCTGCCACGCCGGTCGCACAGGAGCCGGTGCCGCACGCCCATGTTTCACCGGAGCCGCGCTCCCAGACGCGCATTTTCAGGCTGCCGTCCGGCAGGACATTGACAAACTCGGTGTTGACACGCTCCGGGAACAGCGGATGATGCTCGAACTTGGGTCCGATGCGCGTAAGGTCGAGGTCGTCCACATCTTCCTTCTGGAAGATAACGCAGTGCGGGTTGCCCATGGAAACGCAGGTCATGTGGTAGACCTTTTCGTCCACAACGATGGGTGCGCTGATGACATTCTCGCCGTCCATATCAACGGGAATCTCCCGCGGAGCAAGAATGGCTGCACCCATGTCCACGCGGGCGGACTGCATTTTGCCGTCCTTGACGGTCAGCTCAAGCGTTTTTACGCCGGAAAGCGTGTCAATGGTGATGGTGGTGCGGCCATCGGTCATGCCGTTGTCGTACAGGTACTTGCCCACGCAGCGGATGCCGTTGCCGCACATTTTTCCCTCCGAGCCGTCGGCGTTGAAGATACGCATCTGCGCATCCGCCTTGTCGGAAGGAGAAATAAGGATAATGCCGTCGCCGCCGATACCGAAGTGCGGCTCACTGAGCTTGATTGAAAGCGACTCGGGATCGGGCACAGTCTGGTCGAAGCAATTGAAATAGATATAATTGTTGCCGCAGCCGTGCATCTTGGTGAAAGCCAGCTTCACACGGATTCCCTCCTTAGAAAATAACAAAAATGGCATATAGGCAGGGAAAGACAGAGCTTCTCTGCTCATACACCATTTAGTATATCATAATCTGTCGGGAATTTCTCTATAAAATCGAAAAAACCGAAAAAATTTTCGCGTGAGATATGAGATGTTTTTAAGCGGTATCGCACAAATCACGGCGTTTTTCCGCCGATGATGTCCTCGGCGATATCTCGCTTGGAGCGACGCTGGTTCATAGCCTGCTGCTCGATGTAGGAATGCGCCTCCGGCTCGGTCATGCCGCAGCACTCGATGAGCAGACACTTGGCGCGATCCACCTGACGGATATCCTCAATGCGCTTTTGCAGACGGCGGTTTTCGCTCTGCAGGCCGGTCAGACGGCTGCGCACGGCGCGCGTCATGCGGAGCGCCTGCATGAACAGCACGCGCGAGAGCGGCTTGGGTACGACGAACACGCCGTCGTCCTCGACCTTTTCGGCAACACTGTCCGCAATCTCGGCCTTAGCGAGCAGGATCACGCCGGAAAGCGTATCATTTGCAGCCTGCTGTGCCATATCATGCCCGAATTCATCGGGCAGCGGCGTGTTGATGAGTACGAGGTCGAACAGTCCGTCCACCAGCATGCGCCGGGCCTCCGCACCGGAGGAAGCAGGCGCAAGCTGAGCCTGTACACCGCAGGACGTTAAAAACTGGGAAAGCATGGTGCGGGATTTTTCGGTTGCAGAAACGAGAAGAATGCGTTCCATGCGGTATGCTCCTCCTTTCAAACGGTATTATGTGGGATTAGTAGCGTTCAAAATAGAGGGAGCGTTCGGCAGCCGTGCGGTCGTCGGCAAGCACGATGCGGTCGTGTTCGGCCTGCTTGGCCGCGAAAAAGGCTGTGCGTGCCTTTTCGGGCAGGTACTTGGTGATAAAGTCGCTGTCCTTGGCGATGCGGATCGCATCGCACAGGGCGCCGGGCAGAGTCTCGTAACGGGCGCGTACCTCGTCGGAGGCGGTGAACAGGTTTTCGTCGCAGGCGGGCGGCAGGGGCAGTCCCTGCTCGATACCGTCGAGACCGGCGTGGATGAGCAGGGCAAATACGATGTACGGGTTAATGCAGCCGTCGAATGCACGCAGCTTCATGCGGTTGGCGGAGTGATCACCGGTCAGCGGCACGGTGATGAGCGGACAGCGGTTCTGGTGCGACCATGTGATGTACTTCGGCGCTTCAAACTCACCCAGACGCTGGAACGAGTTGGTGAGCGGATTACAGAAGATGGTCATCTCGGCGGCACGCTGCAGAATGCCCGCCACAAAGCTCTGGCCTTCGGCAGATTCTTCAAACGAGGGCTGGAACAGGTTCTTGCCGTTTTTGTTTATCGAAACAGACAGATGCAGTCCGCTGCCCGGCGCATGCGGGAGCGGCTTGGGCAGGAAGGACGCAAACAGGCCGCTTGAGGACGCCATGGACTTGACGACCCACTTGAAGGTGACGAAATTGTCGGCCGCTTCAAGGGCTTCGGCGTAGCGGAAATCAACCTCGTTCTGGCCGGGACCCTGCTCGTGGTGCGAGGACTCCGGCTGAATGTTCATCTCCTCAAGCGTCAGGCAAATCTGACGGCGCACGTTTTCCGCCTTGTCGAGCGGCGCTACATCGAAATACTCGCCGTGATCGTGCGGAATGGTGGTTGGATGGCCGTTTTCATCCAGCTCGAACAGGTAAAACTCGCTTGCCGTGCCCATGGTCAGCGAGTAGCCTGCGCGGCGCGCACGGCGGTTGGCCTCACGCAGCAAATGACGGCCGTCGCCCTCGAACGGCGTGCCGTCCGGATAGCGAATGTCGCAGTAAAAGCGCACTACACGGCCCTGAGCCGGCCGCCACGGCAGAACGGAAAGCGTTGCCGGATCGGGGAACAGCAGCAGATCAGACGCTTCTACATTGAGAAAGCCGCGCAGCGCCGCCGCGTTGAAGTGGATGCCCTGCTCGAAAGCGCGTTCCAGCTCGGTCGGCATGATGGCGATGTTCTTCTGGTTGCCGAAAATATCGCAAAACGCAAGACGAATGAACTTTACGTCGTTCTCCTGAATAAATTGTACGACTTCGCTCATGGTGGTGTCCATAGGGCAAGCCTCCTTTTTCATAATGTATCTTGAGGAATAAATTTTTTGCTAAAGAATGCGGAATGGGTGCCAAACCTTGGCTGGGGCACCAAAAGGATAGACACCAAGGTTTCTATCCTCTTGGGACTCCAGTTTCCTTTATTTCATAGTCTGGCGAAAATCAGAGAGCAGCGACCGCTCCGAAAAGGGGAACGGCAGAGGATTTTTTCTACCGCAGGGGAGCACAGTGTACTCCCCTGTCGAAACCCATACACAGTGTCAGATACCGTTCTGCTACACATACGGTTAAATCAACGCAGGTGCGACAGAACGGTGTCGCACAATTCGTTTGCGTGTTGTTACGGACGGCACCTGCGAGTTACACCTATCAGGTAACTCCCATCTCCTCATTTCCAACTCCTGCCTTGCAGGAGTTTTTCACTCTGAGAGCAAAATCAAGCCTCAAAGGTATAAAGCTGCTTGTATCCTGCCTCCGGGTTCGGCGTGAGGACGAAATACTTCTGCGAAAGCAGATTCTCCGCGTCTGCACCGAACAGCTGCGCGTATTCCTTAATATACGGTGCAAATTCGGTCATATCGTCCTCGGAGACCTCACTCACGAGGACCTGACGCGGCAGATCGGTCGGTGCTTTATCACATCTTAACACAATTTTGCCGCCGTGCATACCGGTTCCGCAGAAATTGTTGACCGGATACGCGCCGTTCTGACCGATGCCGAGCACAAGAATGAGACCGCCGGCGAGATACTCGCCGAGGAACGAACCTGCCTTGCCGCCGACTACCATAACAGGGAAGTGCTGCTGATAGGCCTTCATGTGGATGCCGGCGCGGTAGCCGCAGTCGCCCTTGATATAGATCTTGCCGCCGCGCATCGCGTAGCCGCAGGCATCGCCCACGCTGCCGTGCACAACGATCTCACCGGCGTTCATGGTGTCGCCGACGGCCTCCTGCGCGTTGCCGAAGACCTCAATGGTGGAGCCGTTCAGATACTGGCCGAGACCGTTGCCTGCCGTGCCGTGCACGGTAATCTTGCGGTCGGTGGAGCCGCAGCCGATGTAGCGCTGGCCGATCACGTTTTCAACCGTGATCTCGCTGTCCTGCGCTGCGCGGATCTGCTCGTTTAGTTGTTTATAATAGGTAAGTCCTGCCTGTACAGTTGTCATTTTCGCGCACCTCCTGTGCTTATTCGCCTGCGTGCTTGATGCCGAGGATGTTCAGCTCACGGTCGGTCAGGCCGATGCCGCGCAGCATAAGACGGTTGCCGCGCAGTGCCTCGATGGAGTTGATGCCCATGCCGCCCATCATTTCCTTGAGCTCGTGATCCCATGCAGTGAGCAGGTTGATGAGACGCTGGGAGCCGATATCCGGATTCAGGCGCTTGACCAGCTCCGGACGCTGGGTTGCAATGCCCCAGTTGCACTTGCCGGTCTGGCAGGTGCGGCACAGGTGGCAGCCCATTGCCAGCAGAGCCGCGGTGCCGATGTAGCATGCGTCCGCGCCAAGCGCGATGGCCTTGAGCAGATCGGCGGAGTTGCGAATGGAGCCGCCGACAACGACCGAAACCTCATCACGGATGCCCTCATCGCGCAGACGCTGATCGACAGCGGCGAGCGCCAGCTCGATCGGGATGCCGACGTTGTCGCGGATGCGGGTCGGAGCTGCACCGGTGCCGCCGCGGTAGCCGTCGATGCAGATGATGTCTGCACCCGAGCGGGCCACGCCGGAAGCGACTGCTGCTACATTATTTACGGCTGCAATCTTGACCATAACCGGCTTCTTATATTCGGTAGCCTCCTTCAGCGAGTAAACCAGCTGACGCAGGTCCTCGATGGAGTAGATATCATGATGCGGCGCCGGAGAGATCGCGTCCGTGCCCTCCGGGATCATACGGGTCTTGGAGATATCCGGGCCGACCTTGAGTCCGGGCAGATGGCCGCCGATACCCGGCTTTGCGCCCTGACCCATCTTGATCTCGATGGCAGCACCGGCTTCGAGGTAATCCTTATGTACGCCGAAACGGCCGGATGCAACCTGCACGATGGTGTGCGGGCCGTACTGGTAGAAGTCCTGATGCAGACCGCCCTCACCGGTATTATAATAGGTGCCGAGCGCGCTTGCAGCGCGTGCGAGTGCGGCATGTGCGTTGTAGGAGATCGAGCCGTAGCTCATTGCGGAGAACATGATCGGCAGGTTGAGCTCCAGCTGCGGCGCCAGATTGGGAACCAGATTGCCGTTCTCGTCACGCTCAATCTTGCCCGGCTTTTTGCCGAGGAAGGTCTTGGTCTCCATCGGCTCGCGCAGCGGGTCGATGGACGGATTGGTAACCTGCGAAGCGTTGATGAGGATTTTATCCCAGTAGATGGGGTGCGGGTCCGGGTTGCCCATCGAGGACAGCAGCACGCCGCCCGAGCCTGCCTGACGGTAAACCTCGGAGATGGCCTTGCCGGTCCAGTTGGCGTTCTCGCGGAACGTGTGGTCGGTCTTTACGATTTTAAGGGCACGGGTCGGGCACAGCGCCACGCAGCGGTGGCAGGCTACGCACTTGGACTCGTCCGCCTGCATGCGGTTGTTGTCGGCATCCCAAAAGTGTACTTCGTTCGCGCACTGACGCTCGCAGGCGCGACAGTTGATGCAGCGGTCGTTGTTGCGGACGACCTCATACTGCGGATATAAGAAATCGATAGCCATTACTGGTTCCCTCCGTTCTTCAGATTAACGATGACCGGCTCGCCGCCCTTGGGCGCCCACAGCTTATCCAGCTCAGGCTGGATGACGCGGATTGCGCATTCCTCGGAGGCGATATATACGGTGTCGTCCTTTTCGCCGACAACCATGCTGCGCAGCTTGAGTCGGTCGTTGAGTGCCATCAGGCCGCCGGTGTAGCCGACCAGAATGGAAAACGGACCGGTAACCATCAGGGAAGCGAAGGCATTGCGCAGATAGGTGAGACGCTCGCGTTCCTTCGGCTCCTGCTTTTCAATGGTGGACCAGAACGGAGCCGCAATGACATTTGCAATCTCGCTGTACGTCATGCCGAGCTTGCGGCCAAGGTAATCAATAATGTAGGTGATGACCTCGGTGTCGGTCAGCAGATCGCAGGAGTAGCCGAACATCTCGATGAAGCGGCGGTTTGCATCATAAGAGGAAATCTCGCCGTTGTGGACAACGGTGGTATCGAGCAGCGCAAACGGGTGCGCGCCGCCCCACCAGCCCGGTGTGTTGGTCGGATAACGGCCGTGGCAGGTCCAGGAGTAGGCCTCGTAGTTTTCCAGCATATAGTACTCGCCAACGTCCTCGGGAAAGCCGTTTGCCTTGAAAACGCCCATGTTCTTGCCGGAGGAGAAGATGTAGGCGCCGTTCAGCGTGTGATTGATGCGGATGACAAAGCGGGAGGTGAACTCACGCTCCTCGAGCTGGCTGGCTGCCAGCTTGGTTGGCAGGGGCGTAACGAAGTAGCGCCAGATCATCGGGGCATCCGTGATGCGCGGATGACGTCGGGTCGGGATCTTGGACAGGTTTACAATGTCAAAGTGACGCTCGATCTCGCGCTCGCACTCTTCCTTGGCTGCCTGCGTATCATAGAATACATGGAACGCATAGTAGTCGGCGTATTCAGGGTAGATGCCGTAGCCGGCGAAGCCGCCGCCCAGGCCGTTGGAACGATCGTGCATGGTGCGGATAGAGTCGATAATGCGGGTGCCGTTCTCACGGGTGCCGTCCTTGTGGAAGATACCGGAGATTGCGCAGCCTGCGGGGATGCGGACTTGCCCTTCTTTTTGTAACATGGTGCTTCCTCCTTATATGTTGCGCTGAAATTACGGATTCAGAGAAGCAGGCTTCGGCGGGTGCTTTCAGATAGAAGGCGTTATGTACCGGCTGCTTAACAAAATAAAAAGGTGCTCGCCGCAGCAGAGGATCAAAAGCCTTAAATCCTCAGCTATGGCGAACACCTTTGTTCGCTTCATATTTTATAGCAGGGAACCGGGAATCGTCAAGCGCAAAGAACATAAAAAAGTGAATTTTCACATTTTGCACAGGAAGTGACAGTGCGGACAAGCGAAAATTAAGTATGTTGTAGCAAATCTTCCGGAAATGAAAAAAACACCATAATCTCCCTTGACAAAGCAAGGCAGGACGGCTATAATGCAAAGTGTAAACAGCAAAGGCGCTGTGGGCACACGACCCGCAGCGCCTGTTTTGTTTTATTCAGTTTGTTTGCTATTAAAATTAACATATGTAAGGAGCGAACCATTCATGAGCATTACGAATGTTCCCGAGCTGTTCGGCAGCATGGTGTTTAACGACACTGTGATGAAAGAACGTCTTCCCAAGGACGTTTACAAGAAGCTGAAGAAGACCATGCGCGAGGGCACCGCGATCGACGCTGATGTTGCTGCTGTTGTTGCAACGGCAATGAAGGACTGGGCGATCAGCAAGGGTGCAACCCATTACACGCACTGGTTCCAGCCGATGACCGGCATCACCGCCGAAAAGCACGACTCGTTCATCTCTCCGACCGACGACGGTCATGTGATGATGGAGTTCTCCGGCAAGGAGCTGATCAAGGGCGAACCGGACGCATCGTCCTTCCCGTCCGGCGGTCTGCGCGCAACCTTCGAGGCACGCGGCTATACCGCATGGGACCCGACCAGCTACGCATTTGTAAAGGATGGTTCCCTTTACATTCCGACCGCATTTTGCTCCTACACCGGTCAGATCCTCGATAAGAAGACGCCGCTGCTGCGCTCGATGGACGCCATCAGCACACAGGCGTGCCGCATCCTCAAGCTGTTCGGCAAGGATGTTAAGCGTGTAACCACCACCGTAGGCCCGGAGCAGGAATATTTCCTGATCGACCGCGAGGACTACGCAAAGCGCAAGGACCTGATCTTTACCGGCCGCACCCTGTTCGGTGCAATGCCGCCGAAGGGTCAGGAAATGGATGATCACTACTTCGGCGCACTCCGTCCGCGTGTAGCTGCTTTCATGCAGGAGCTCGACGAGGAGCTGTGGAAGCTGGGCATCCTCTCCAAGACCAAGCACAACGAGGTTGCACCGTGTCAGCACGAGATGGCGCCGGTGTTCTCCACCACCAACATCGCGACCGACCACAACCAGCTGACCATGGAGGTCATGCGTACCGTCGCGCAGAAGCATGGCTTCACCTGCCTGCTGCATGAGAAGCCGTTCGAGGGCGTAAACGGCTCCGGCAAGCACAACAACTGGTCCATTTCCACCGATCGGGGCGAGAACCTGCTCGAGCCGGGCAAGAACCCGAGCGAGAATACCCAGTTCATCCTGTTCCTGACCGCTGTTATCAAGGCTGTTGACGAGTATCAGGATCTGCTCCGCATCTCGGTTGCATCCGCAGGCAACGATCATCGTCTGGGCGCGAACGAGGCGCCTCCGGCTATCATCTCCATGTTCATCGGCGATGAGCTTCAGTCGATCCTTGATTCCATCGAGTCCGGTGCGGAGTACACCGACGTTTACAAGACCAAGATGGATCTGGGCGCTGCTGTTCTTCCGCCGATCCCGAAAGACACCACCGACCGCAACCGTACCTCTCCGTTTGCTTTCACCGGCAACAAGTTCGAGTTTCGTTCGCTGGGTTCGGCCGTCAACATCGCGTGTGCAAACGTTATGCTGAATACCGCAGTTGCCGAGGAGCTCCGCCAGTTCGCTGACGAGCTGGAGGGCGCTGAGGACTTCGAGGCCGCTGTATACGCACTCGTTAAGCGCGAGATCAAGGAGCACAAGCGCATCATCTTCAACGGCAACGGCTACGACGAGTCCTGGGTTGCCGAGGCGGAGAAGCGCGGCCTGCTCAACTTCAAGAGCGCGGCAGATGCATTCCCGCACTACGTTGACCAGAAGAACCTCGACCTGTTCGCAAAGCACAATGTTTACACCTCGGCGGAGATCCATTCCCGTATGGAGACCCAGCTTGAGGAGTACAACAAGATCCTGCACATCGAGGCTATGACCATGAGCGATATGGTACGCGAGGAGATCACTCCGGCGTGCATCGCATTTGAAAACGAGCTGGCAGGCACCGTCAATGCCAAGAAGGCAGCAGGCGTTACCGGCGGCATGGAGGCAGGTCTGCTGGGCAAGGTTTCCGAGCTGACCGAGGAGCTGTACACCAAGAGCGCAGCGCTCGACGAGGCTGTTGCAGCCGTTCCGACCGACGACAACGAAAAGGCAGCACATTACTACCACGATGTTGTCATCTCCGCGATGGATGAAGTCCGTGCACCGGCCGACAAGCTGGAGGGTCTGGTAGGCAAGAAGTTCTGGCCGTTCCCGACCTACTCCGACATTCTGTTCTACGTTTAATAGAGCAGATATCAATTACATTCGTTAGAAAATATATTTCTATACACAATGGCGTGTATTTCCACTGTTCCTTCGGGAGCGGTGGAGATATACGCCATTTCTATTTCCAAGGGGGTTATTAAAAATGGATATCATGGAACTTGCTACGTCGATGGACGTAGGCTGGACGCTTGTTGCGGCGGCGCTGGTATTCTTCATGCAGGCCGGCTTCGCAATGGTTGAGACCGGTTTCACCAGAGCAAAGAATGCCGGCAACATCATTATGAAGAACCTGATGGACTTCTCGCTCGGCACGCCAATCTTCTGGATCCTCGGCTTCGGCATCATGTTCGGCGCGGCAAGCCCGTTCTTCGGCGGCTTTGATTTCTTCGCTGACGGCGTTGTCGGTGAGGGCTACGACTGGACGACCCTGATCTTCCAGACCGTATTCTGTGCAACTGCTGCGACCATCGTTTCCGGTTCGATGGCAGAGCGCACCAAGTTCTCTGCATACTGCATTTATTCGATGATCATTTCCGCAGTTATTTACCCGATCTCGGGCCACTGGATCTGGGGCGGCGGCTGGCTCGCAGAGCTTGGCTTCCACGATTTTGCAGGCTCCACGGCGGTGCATATGGTCGGCGGTGTCGCAGCTTTTGTCGGCGCAGCTATCCTCGGTCCCCGTATCGGTAAGTACACCAAGGACGGCAAGGCTCGTGCAATTCCGGGTCACTCCCTGACGCTCGGCGCACTCGGCTGCTTTATCCTGTGGTTCTGCTGGTTCGGCTTCAACGGCGGCTCTACCGTTGCACTGTCGGGCGGCGGTGCTGAGGTTGCATCCCGTGTATTTGTAACCACCAACATGGCAGCTGCTGTTGCAACCGTTACCGTTATGTGCATCACCTGGATCCGCTACAAGAAGCCGGACGTTTCTATGACGCTGAACGGCTCGCTGGCAGGTCTGGTAGCCATCACCGCAGGCTGCGATGTGGTTACTCCGTTCGGTTCGGTTATCATCGGTATCTGCGCAGGCTTTGCCGTTGTATTCGGCATCGAATTTGTCGATCAGAAGCTCAAGGTCGATGATCCGGTCGGCGCTGTCGGTGTGCACTGCATCAACGGCGCACTGGGCACCATCCTTACCGGCCTGTTCGCTTACTATAATGGCACCGAAGTTGAGCCTCTCGGCGTATTCTACGGCGGCGGCTTCCACTTCTTCGGCATTCAGGTTCTCGGTGTCGTTGCAGTCATCGCTTGGGTTGCAATCACCATGACCATCGTATTCAATGTTATCAAGCACACCATCGGCCTGCGCGTAAGCGAGGCTGAGGAGATCATGGGTCTGGATAAGCCTGAGCATGGCCTGTCCTCCGCATACGCAGATTTTATGCCGGTCGTTCCTACTGTTCTGGGCACCAAGGCTGGCGAAACCGCTGCAAAGATCAAGGATACCATCCCGGTAGCAGTCGAAAAGGCTGTTCCGGTGACCAAGGTTACCACAGAGGGCACGGCTGCTGCCGGCGGCCACAAGCTGAGCAAGATCGTTATCATTGCAAAGCAGTCCAAGTTTGAGGTTCTGAAGGAAGCCCTGGCAAGCATCGGCGTATCCGGCATGACCGTGACCAACGTAGTCGGCTGCGGCGTACAGAAGGGCGCTCCCGAGTATTACCGCGGCGCTGAGGTTGACGTAACCCTGCTGCCCAAGATGAAGATGGAGGTTGTTGTATCCAAGGTTCCGGTTGAAACTGTTGTTGAAACGGTCAAGAAGGTTCTGTATACCGGTCATATCGGTGACGGCAAGATCTTCGTTTACGATGTGGAGAACGTCGTAAAGGTTCGTACCGGCGCAGAAGGCTTTGATGCCCTGCAGGACGATAACTAAATCGCATAAAGGAAAACGCTGAGCGGTGGCTCAGCGTTTTCCTTTTTTAATTACTCACGGCTTGAAATTCGGAAAATACTTCTTCACGAACGGAATATCTTTAACCTTAAAGGTTTTTCCGTTGAGGTATTGCAAGGATCCCGCGTCCTGCGCGAATCGGAAGGTGAGGGAATAGGCATAGAGCGCCTGACCGGTCTCGCCGTAGGGACGGTTGAGTTCGTTCGTGCCGTATTTGCCGTCACCGAGCAGCGGGCAGCCGATAGACGCCATATGTGCGCGGATCTGGTGCGTACGGCCGGTCAGCAGTTCACACTCCACGAGCGACAGTCTGCCGTGCGACGTGAGCGTGCGGTAGCGTGTGCGTGCGGTCTTGGCACCCGGCACGCGGGTCCTGTGCAGCGTGACCTGCTTGCGCTTTTCATCACGGCGGAGATAATTCTCGATCAGTCCCTCGGGCGGCTTGGGTCTGCCATGCACGATGCACAGATACCGCTTTTCCATCTCGCGGTCCTTGATCTTATCATTTAATATGCGCAGCGCTTCAGCGGTCTTTGCCGCGATGACGATGCCGCCGGTGTTGCGGTCGATACGGTTGCACAGGGCTGGTGCAAATGATGCGGCATCATCCGGATTCCACGCACCGGACTGAAACAGGTACGCCTGAATGTGTGCGATGAGCGTATCCGTGTCGCCGTGCTCATCTGCGTGAACGACCATGCCCGGCGCCTTATCCGCCAGCAGGATGTGCTCGTCCTCGTACACGACGCGTACGCGCGGCGTTTTGATGCGGCGGAAGGCTTCTTCCTCCTTGGGTGCGTCAAAGTATTCGTCATTGAGGTAAAGCTGTACGGAATCGCCTTCAGCGAGCTTGTAGGCAGCTTCAGTGCGCTTGTTATTGACCTTGATGCGCTTTAATCGCAGGTATTTGTGCATCATGCCGCCGGATAAAAGCGGCACGGCTTTTTCTAAAAATTTATTCAGACGTTGTCCACTGTCGTTTTTTGTGATATAATATTCTCTCAAGGCAGGGTATCCTTTTCCGTTGATTTGCCCGTTTGGGTGAAACCAGTATACCGCATTTTCCGAAAAAAGAAAAGTGCGGGCGGACAGTTCGGAAAAATACCGTGTTTTGTAGATTTTTTGGTTGACAAAGACCGATTGTTTGTAGTATACTATCTTAGTACCATGTGAGGTTGACATGAAGATTGACTTAAAAAAGCTGAACGCGTCTGCACATGCGTCGATTCCGTTCGATGAAACGATCGACCTGACGGACGAAAAGCTCTATGGCGCGAAGCCGTTTCAAAGCCCTGTCCACATCAAAGGCGTGGTTTCCAATGAAAGCGGTGTTGTGAGACTGGCGGGTTCGATCGAAACGATCTACTCCACCGAATGCGCACGCTGCCTGAAACCGCTCGAGATTCCGCTTTCAGCCGAGGCTGACATGATGCTCTCGGATGACCCCGAGGCGGAGGAAGAGGACGATCTTTTTGTGCTGACCAGCGACAGCGTGGATCCTGCGGACGTATTGGTGCCGGCATTGATCCTGCAGGTACAGATGACCTATCTGTGCAAAGAGGACTGCAAAGGCCTCTGTCCGCACTGCGGCGCCGACCGCAATGTGACCGACTGCGATTGCGATAAAAAGCAGATCGATCCGCGATTTGCCGCGCTGCGCGCCCTGCTCGATTCCGACAAGGGCGAATGAGTTCGTATTGAAAAATAAGACGATAGAGTAGGAGGTGTATCCAACATGGCAGTACCTAAGGGTAAAATTTCTAAGGCACGCCGCGACAAGCGTCGTAACTCCCACTGGAAGCTCTCTCTGCCCGGCATGACTAAGTGCCCGAAGTGCGGCGAGATGAAGCTGGCGCACAGAATGTGCAAGGCCTGCGGCTATTACAACGGTCGTGAGGTTAAGTCCGTTAAGGAAGCGTAAGCCTTAAAACAGAACAGGAAAAATGGAGAAGGCCGGATAGCTTTCTCCATTTTTTTTCAGGTTTCGATGAAAAGGCTCGCCTTTGCATCGAGAAGGGACGTACCGAGCACGGCTCGGATATGTCCCGGGCGCAAATCGGCGCGTCCTTGCGGCACACTGATTTGCTTTCTTGCATCAAAAGTCACATACATGCTGCGGCTTTTTATGGATTTGCGGAGCAAATTCGATTGAATGCGCGCTGACGCGCGACTTTTAACGAATTTCTTGCTTGTAATTTGTTTGCAAATGTCTTAAACTGACCTTAAAGGAGGGGAATTTATGGCAAAGCCTATTGTTGCGATCGTCGGTCGTCCGAATGTCGGCAAGTCGCAGCTGTTCAACCGCTTGGCGGGCAAGCGGCTTTCCATCGTTGAGGATACGCCGGGCGTTACCCGCGACCGTCTGTACGCTGACAGCGACTGGCGCGGTCGCGATTTCACTGTCATCGACACCGGCGGCATTGAGCCGTCGAACGATAACGAGATTCTGCAGTTCATGCGCTTTCAGGCAGAGACCGCGATCTCGCATGCGGATGTCATTATCCTGATCACCGATCTGCGCACCGGCATTACTGCCGCCGATCAGGACGTTGCGTCCATGCTGCTGCGCTCGGGCAAGCCGCTCGTGCTGGCTGTCAACAAGTGCGACAAGCCGGGTGATCCTCCGGCGGAGTTTTATGAGTTTTACAACCTCGGTTTGGGCGAGCCGTACGGTATTTCTGCGCTGCACGGCTACGGTGTCGGTGAGCTGCTGGATGCGGCTTACGAATACTTCCCGCCGGCAGACGAGGAAGAGGAGGACGCGGACCGCATTCGTGTGGCTCTCATCGGCAAGCCGAACGTCGGCAAGTCCAGTCTGCTCAACCGCGTGCTCGGCGAGGAACGTGTTATCGTTTCAAATATCGCCGGTACGACCCGCGACAGCGTAGACGCCGATGTGGACAACGCCCACGGCAAGTTTACGTTCATCGACACCGCCGGTATCCGTAAGAAGAGCAAGGTGGACGAGAAGATCGAGAAATTCTCGGTTATGCGTTCGCTGCTAGCGGTAGAGCGCGCCGATGTGTGCGTTATCATGATTGACGCGACCGAAGGCGTTACCGAGCAGGACACTAAGGTGGCCGGAGAGGCGCACAACGCCGGTAAGGCGTGCATCATCGTGGTAAACAAGTGGGATCTGGTCGAGAAGGACGGCTCCACCATGAAGGAGTACACGCTGCGTGTCCGTGAGGGTCTGGCATACATGCCGTATGCACCGGTGCTGTTCATTTCCGCGCAGACCGGTCAGCGCGTGGACAAGCTGTTCTCGCTCATCCATGAGGTATATGAGCAGAACCATATGCGCATTCCGACCGGCCGACTCAACGCCATTCTCGCGGAGGCAACCGCACGCGTGCAGCCGCCTACGGACAAGGGCCGCCGTCTGCGTATCTTCTACATGACGCAGGCCTCTACCTGCCCGCCGACATTCGTCTGCTTCTGCAATGACGCGCGTCTGTTCCATTTCTCCTATCAGCGTTATCTGGAAAACCAGATCCGTGAGGTGTTCGGTCTGACCGGTACGCCGGTACGCATGGTCATCCGCGAGCGCAGCGACAAGTCGCAGTAAGGAGAGGGCAACATGACACTTACGCATTTTGCGATCATTGCCGTGTGCGCGTATCTGCTCGGCTCGCTCAGCTTTGCGATCATTGTCAGCAAGGTGACGCTTGGCAAGGATATCCGCAACTACGGCAGCGGCAACGCCGGTCTGACGAACGCGTACCGCACGATGGGTGCGAAAAAGACACTGTTCGTTCTGCTCGGCGACATTGCCAAGGGTGCCGCAGCGGTTTCGGTCGGCTGGGCGCTCGGCGGTCCGGTCGGCAAGCTGACAGCGGGTATTTTCGTTATCCTCGGCCACATGTTCCCGCTGTATTTCGGCTTTAAGGGCGGTAAAGGCGTACTGGTCGGCGCGGTTATGCTCGCGTTTTTTGACTGGCGCGTGTTCGTCATTGCATTCGCGCTGTTCATCCTGTCGGTCGTGCTGACAAAGTGGATCTCGCTCGGTTCGATCCTCGGCGCGGTCAGCTTTCCGATCACGACATGGCTGTTCTATCGTGATCCGGTGCTGACGGCGATGGCGTTCGGCATGGCGGCGGCAGTCGTTTTCATGCACCGCTCGAATATCGGACGCATCCTGCACGGCGCGGAAAATAAATTCTCTTTTAAGAGTAAAAAGACGATCGAAGCATCGCCTGACGGAGAGGAGAAGTAACATGAAGGTTTTTGTACTGGGTACCGGTGGCTGGGGCATCGCACTGGCGATGCTGCTGCACCAGAACGGACATGAAGTAACCTCGTGGACCTATCTGCAGGAGGAGTGTGACCTGCTGCACCGCGAGCGCTGCAACGAGAAGCTGCTGCCGGGTGTTGTCATTCCGGAGGGCATTGAGATTACGACTGACATGTCCGGCGCTGCCAAGGCGGATCTGGTCGTGCTGGCGGTGCCGTCCTTCGCGGTAGCGAGCACGGCAGAGCAGCTGGCGAAGATCGTGCCGCCGCATACGGTTATCGTCAACGTCGGCAAGGGCCTGGATTCCAAGCACGGCTACTGCCGGTTCTCCGAGACCATCTCGAACGCGATGAACGGCAGCAATCCGGTCGTTGCACTGACCGGTCCGACGCACGCCGAGGAGGTTGCACGCGGCATTCCGACGGCTATCGTAGCCGCTTCGGAGAGCCGTGCGGCGGCTGAGCTGACGCAGGCGGCGTTCATGAACGATACCAATTTCCGCGTGTACACCTCGTCCGACATTATCGGCTGTGAGCTGGGCGGTGCGTTTAAGAACATTATTGCGCTCGGCGCCGGTATTTCGGATGGTCTGGGTCTGGGCGACAACTCCAAGGCGGCGTTCATGACCCGCGGTCTGACCGAGATCGCGCGTCTGGGCGTCAAGCTGGGCGCCAAGCAGGAGACATTTGCAGGCCTGTCCGGTGTGGGCGATCTGATCGTAACCTGCTGCTCCATGCACTCGCGCAACCGCCGTGCCGGTATCCTGATCGGCAAGGGCGCGACCGCACAGGAGGCGATGAAGGAGGTCGGTGCAACGGTCGAGGGCTATTACGCGACCGAGGCGGGCTATCACCTTGCACAGCAGCAGGGCGTGTCCATGCCGATCACCGAAGCGATGTATGCCGTGCTGTACGGCGGCATGCCTGCACAGGAGGCGATCAAGCATCTGCTCAATCGTCCGCGCCGCGGCGAGCACGAAGAGGTCTGGGTGCACTGAGAAGCTGAAAAGGAAAAGAGAAAGAGAAAACCGACGGTGTGTGCCGTCGGTTTTCTGTATTTCGGAAAAATTTGCGAAAAAAGAAAGAAAAGTGTTGACAGAGGGTACATTACCTGATATAATAAATCTTGCTTTGAGGCGGTAAGCCGAAAGCGAGATGAAAGGAATATGCGGCTGTAGCTCATCTGGTAGAGCGCCACCTTGCCAAGGTGGAGGTAGCGAGTTCGAGCCTCGTCAGCCGCTCCACCTTTTCTTCTCAAAATCACATATGCGGCTGTAGCTCATCTGGTAGAGCGCCACCTTGCCAAGGTGGAGGTAGCG
>OODQ01000267.1_pt1 | contig 47677 bp, 39 predicted proteins | sample 1671321 | NCBI WGS metagenome assembly OODQ01 (sample SAMN06348144, study PRJEB24527) | human gut metagenome | biome: human gut; feature: ankylosing spondylitis patient; material: feces | host: Homo sapiens | place: China | collected 2015-10
TCTGCCTGCAGCACCTTGTACAGCGCAATGCGCGGCAGAATGGTCTGCACCAGTGTTTTCATCTGGTTTTTGGACCTATTTGCTGCGGTTTTGATTAACCTATCCAGCATTTTTTCCTGTCGTAAAAACAGCGAGCCGCCCCTGCTTCCGCCGAAGGTCTGTATCAGAAATACCTTGATTTGCTTTTGCTGTTTGCTTTGCATAATTCCTTCATCTCTTTGCTTTTATGGGATTCCGTGTCAATCCATAGTTAGTTCACCCTAACTATACCACACTGACTTCCAATATGCCACCCTGATACACAAAAATCCCTGCCGATAATCGACATAGTATTGCTTTTTCGGCATAGCCTGATCGAGCTTCACTTCCCATATCATTCCGTCAGATACTATGGCGCACATCAAAAACGGCTCTTTCCCGAAGGCAAGAACCGTTTCCCTTTGTCTTACATACCCAGAAACTGTACATACTCTGCGGCGGACATCAGCGGCGCATCCAGTTGTGTACGGAGCTCTGCTGTGACCTCGCCCTGTGCCGCAAACTCATAGCCGGCCTGCTCGGTCAGCAGCGGACTTTTGAGCGGGATCAGCCGGTCTGCAAAATTCTTGAGCAGCGCCGTCATGTTCCACGAGTACACTGGCGAGTCCAAGCAGACCACATCCGCAGACTGATATGCGCGAAGCAGCTTCTCCATGTCATCGTGCTGCACGCACTGTCCGATGCTGTAATCGCCAAGATGGTACAGCTCGGTTTCCGCTCCGGCACGAGCCGCGCCCGCCAGAAAGACCCCGAGCATGCGTCCAGCGGCACTCTTTTCGCCCACTGGACTGCCGTTGAATGCCGTAAATTTCATTGTTTTCTTTCCTCTTTCGTTTGCTGAAACCTATTGCAGCAAGCAAACGAGAGGGAAACAAGGAACGCTCCGTAGCGTCCAAAAAGCTCGCCGGTTTATCCCCTTCCCAAAATCGCATCCAGGTCCTGCTGCGGATTGGTGGTCGGGTGCAGATCGTAGGTCTCCACCAGTGTTTTGACCACGGTTTCCGACAGAAACGCCGGCAGCGTCGGTCCAAGGTAAATATTCTTCACGCCGAGCGCAAGCAGCGTCAGCAGGATGCACACCGCCTTCTGCTCGTACCACGAGAGCACGAGCGTGAGCGGCAGGTCGTTGACCGTGCAGCCGAACGCATCCGCCAGTGCAAGCGCAACCTTGATGGCGCTGTACGCATCGTTGCACTGGCCCATATCCAGAATGCGCGGCAGGCCGCCGATTTCGCCCAGATCGAGGTCATTGAAGCGGTATTTGCCGCACGCAAGCGTCAGAACCAGCGTATCCATCGGCGTGGATTTGACAAACTCGGTGTAGTAATTTCTGCCCGGATGCGCGCCGTCACAGCCGCCGACTAGAAAGATATGCCGCACCTTGCCGCTCTTGATGAGCGAGATGATCTCCTCCGCGTGAGCCAGCACCGCGCCGTGTGCAAAGCCCGTCATCAGCATATGCCCGCCGTTGATGCCGCTCATGCTGTGGTCGTGCTCGTACCCGCCGAGCGCGAGCGCCTGCTCGATGATGGGCGAAAAGTCCTTGCGGCCGCACGCATCCGCCTCGATATGGCGCAGACCCGCATAGCCCACCACCGAAGTCGTGTACACGCGGTCCTGATAGCTTGGGCGCTGCGGCATCAGACAGTTGGTGGTGAACAGCACCGGCGCGGGAATGTTCTCGAACTCCGTCTGCTGGCTCTGCCATGCCGTGCCGAAATTGCCCGCAAGGTGCGGATGTTTTTTCAGTCCCGGATAGCCGTGCGCGGGCAGCATTTCGCTGTGCGTGTAGATGTTGATGCCCTTTCCCGCCGTCTGCTCGAGCAGCTGCGCCAAGTCGCCCAGGTCGTGCCCGGAAACCACGATGAACGGGCCTTTTTTGATGTCGGTCGGCACTTTTGCGGGCTGCGGCGTGCCGAACGTGCCCGTATTGGCCTCATCGAGCAGCTCCATGCACCGGAAATTCACCTGCCCGAACTCGACGATCAGCGCCAGCCATTCCTCGACCGAATGCGGGCGATTGACCGCGCACAGGCCCTTGTAAAACCACGCGCTCACCTCGTCATCCGTGTAGCCAAGATTCATCGCGTGGTGTGCATAGGCGGCCATGCCTTTCATGCCGAACAGCAGCGTGGAACGCAGCGAAACCGTATCCGTGTCGCCCTTCCACAGCTCCACGACCGCACACGGTTTTCCGCCGAATTTCTCTCGTTCCGCGCGTACCCGCTCGGTGAATTCCGCAATCGCCTGATTGTCAAAATTGACATTGGTCAAGGTGATGAACAGGCCGTCCATCAGCAGCCGGTCGACGATTTGTGTGCGTTGACCGGCCGCAGCTGCCGCCTCGGCCAAGCGAATGAGTTCGTACACCAGCTCATCCTGCAGCGCTGCCGTATCCGGCTGCTTGCCGCAGACACCCACGCTCACGCAGCACTTGTTGCCTGCGGTCTGCTGGCACTGAAAGCAAAACATATCTGACATGAAAACACACTCCTTTTACGAGTAGTGTTGCCAAATTTGTCAGAAGGTATGCGTTGTTTTTTGTTTCTTCAGCTGCTTCTGCGCCTCCAGATACATGGGTTCGGTATCGCACCGATCGTTGGTATCCTGCTCAGCGAGATTGCACTCGACGGCAAGGCATCTACTCTGTCCACCGAAGCGTTTCGGTGGGATTGGTTTGGGTAATCTTCCAAAATCATTCGTGCACCGGGACAATCACATTCCTGCATCGTCTACTGAGATAAAAAGGCTGACCGGATTTCCGGCCGGCTTTTTTCTCCCCGTGCGCGATACTGTCCGCAAATTTTATCCATATTATTAAAACTGTGAAAAATGCCTTGCATATTCCACATAACAAGTGCTATAATCATTGCGAAAAAATAAAAAAGGAGGCAAGTCCTATGGACAGTTGTGACAGACGAAATGTACATATGACGATGGATACAGACTATACTGCTGTTTCGAGCGTCCGTCAGCATCCTCTTTTGAAATAAGCGCTGAGCCTTGCTCCATCGTGATGAACAAGTCCACAACTGATGTTTGTGTCACTGTATCTGTTACGGTGGATTTTTTGTGCCCTTTTCCGGGCACAGAAGGAGGCTGATTATGAAAAAAGCAACATGGAAAAAAACATCTTTTGCCGAGAAAATCGTTGAGATCATCCGCACCTCCCCTTCGATCAATGAGATGCGGGAGCAGCTGCAGGATTATCACGACAACGATATCGCACAAAGCCTGCAATGCCTAAACCGCGCGGAACGCAATCTGCTGTACAGCGCACTTGATGCGGAATGGCTGGCAGAAATCATCTCCTATCTGGATGATCCGGCGGAATACATTGATGAAATCGGCATTGACAAGCTGGCCGAAATTCTGAACGAAATGGATGCGGACGACGCGGTCGATCTGTGGGAGAACATCGACGAGAGCGTAAAAGTAAAGCTGCGCCCGATGATCGATGACGAAACCAAGTCAGCCATCCTGCTTATCAATTCCTATGACGACAGCGAAGTCGGCAGCCTGATCACGACCAACTACATCTGCATCAAGCAGAACCTGACCATTCGGCAGGCCATGCACGAGCTGGTAAAGCAGGCCGGTGAAAATGACAACATTGGAACGATTTATGTAGTCGATGATAAAAACCGCTTCTGCGGTGCAATCGACCTGAAGGATCTCATCGTTGCCCGAGAGAACGTTCCGCTGGATTCCATCATCAGCTACGCGTATCCGTATCTGCTCGACCACGAGAAAATCTCAGAGAGCATCGAGAAGATCAAAGATTATGCCGAAGACTCCCTGCCGGTGCTGAATAAGGATAGAAGGATCATCGGTATCATCACCGCACAGGACGTTGTCGAGGCCGTGGATGACGAGCTCGGCGAGGACTATGCAAAGCTCGCCGGTCTGTCCGCCGAAGAGGATCTCAACGAAACCACCAGGGAAAGCATGAAAAAGCGCCTGCCGTGGCTGATCATCCTGCTGTTCCTCGGCATGGGCGTTTCGACCGTTGTCGGTGCATTTGAAGGCGTTGTAGCCGTGCTGCCGGTCGTTATCTGCTTCCAGTCGCTGATTCTCGATATGGCCGGCAACGTCGGTACGCAGTCGCTGGCGGTTACGATTCGTGTGCTGATGGATGAAAAACTGAGTGCTAAGGACAAGCTGCACCTCACCTTCAAGGAAATGAAGGTCGGCATCTGCAACGGCGCGCTGCTTGGCATTATGGCGCTTGTCTTTCTCGGTGCATACATAGCGCTGTTCAAGGGCTATGCCGTTAGACATGCGTTCCTGATCTCCGGCTGCGTCGGCATATCACTGCTTGTAGCGATCGTGATTTCCAGTCTGGTCGGTACGCTCGTGCCGATCCTGTTCCATAAAATCAAGGTAGACCCGGCAGTTGCGTCCGGTCCGCTGATTACGACGATCAACGATCTGGTTGCCGTTGTAACATATTACGGTCTGGCATGGATTCTGCTGATTCAGCTTTTGCATATTGTTTGAGTGAAAAAACACCCTCTATATCGAATGATATAGAGGGTGTTTGCTATCTGTTTTTGCTTTTAATCGTGCTTTCTGCGGATACCGAAGTACGCCAGTCCCATTGCGGACAGACCGCACAGAGCCGCCCACAGACCGCCGATATCGCCGGTTTTCGGAACGCTGGACGTCGGAGTCTTGCTGTCGGGAATGTTCACTGTCTTCGTTTTATCCGGCGTCTTGGTCTGTGTTTCCGGCTTGGTCGTCGGAACCTTGCTGTCCGGGATGTTCTCCGTCGGCTTCAGCGGATCAAGCGGTGTAGGCTGATCCGGAATGTCAACCGGAGGCTTCGGATCAGGATCGGGAGTCGGTTTCGGGTCCGGCTTGTGGTGACCGCCGCCGCCGCCACCGCCGCCGCCGGATTTCTTGCTGTTGGTGATGGTGAAGCCATCTGCCATGCTGCCGGAAATCGAGGTATTAAAGCCGTCAACGGCCTCCTCTTCGACGGTATAGGTGTAAGCGCCGTCCAGATTTGCAAAGGTGTACGACCAGGTCTTGCCGTCCTTGTCGGTAGATCTTTCGCTCAGAAGCACCGTACCGATCGCGGTTCGCGTGCCATCCTTCGCAATGCGGATAAGGTTTACGGTAACGGCGGTCGGATACGCGCTTGCGCCGCTCCAAACCTTGTGTACGGTGAGGGAAACCGGATTTTCCAAGGTGTCCTCACCCGGGATGAGCACTTCGCCGTTTGTGCCGACACCGCCGCCGCGCTCTGCGGTATTGCCCATAATCTTGAGCGGTGCGGTTTCAGCCAGTGCCTTGCTCTCTGCGGAAACAACAGCCTTGAGACCGTAGCCCGTGATCGCACCGGAAGCCGGCTCAACCGGGGCACCCGGGTTCGCTGCATCGTAGCGATCGCCTGCGAAAGCGCCGTAGTTTGCATCGCCCGCGCCGATCGAGGTATCGCGGTACCAGGTTACCAGTCCGCCGCCGTACATCCTGCCGCTGAAGCTGGTGGAATACGTCTCGTTCCACTTAAGCAGGAATGCTGCATCATCAGCAGATTTGCCTGCCGTGTTGCCAAATACAGCCGCATCTGTGCCAAGGCTTACCGTGCCCACCGGGCAGGACCAAATGCCGCCGCCCTGAATGGCTGCCGTGTTTGCGGTGATAAGCGCATTCTTAATAGTGATCGACCACGGTGCATGGCTGACGTAAACGCCGCCGCCCTGTCGATGCGCCGTATTGTTCACGATATTGCCGCCTTCGAGTACAACGCGGTCTCTGCCGGACCAGCTGTATATACCGCCGCCGCAGGAAACGCAGACCGAACCCAAACCCGCTCCGTCTGCCGACCCATATGCACAGGCGCTGGAGCAGATGGACCTGCCTGCTCTGCAGCAGGTCAACAGTGATGTCATCGGCTGGATTGCCATTCCGGGCACCGAGATTTCCTATCCGCTGGTGCAGGGCACGGACAACGACTATTATCTGACACACACCTGGAACCAAAACAGCAGCGCAGTCGGCGCGATTTTCATGGACTGCCGTTGCTCTGCCGATTTCAGCGGCTTTAACACCATCGTGTACGGTCACCGGATGAACAACGGCTCGATGTTTGCCGCGCTGAAGCACTACAAAAAGCAGGATTTCCTGCAGGCACATCCGCAGGTATATGTGACCAATGCAAGCGGAACCCATGCGTACAGCATCTACGCGGCCTATGAGGCAGCGCTTGACGGAACCGCGTATTACAGTGCGTTTTCCGATGAAACGATCAAAAAAGCCTTCATTGACGAAGGCGTTTCCCTGTCGGTGATCCGCACCGGCGCAGTACCGACCGTAAACGACCATATCCTCACGCTTTCCACCTGCACCGGCAACGGGCACGCAACCCGCTGGGTAGTGCAGGCGGTCATGGAATAAAAAAGCATCCCGCTTGCTGTGCTTCAGCAAGTGGGATGTTGTTATATACTCTTATTCTTCCTCGTCCGCCAGCTTTGCCACGCGGACAAATTCATCCATTTCGCGTGTGCGCCATTTCTCCTTGTGGCTGAAAATCTGGCGGTAGAGCGAAATATAGCAGTCCTCGACCGACAAACGGATCAGCCTTCCCTCTTTTACGCTGTTCTCGACTGCGTACCACGGCAGAAAGGATACACCGCGATCAATCTCAAGCATGCGAATGAGCAGCGAGGTATCACCGCACTCGAGCGACGGCGTAAGGATGGTCCGCCGCGCGGCAAGACGGCGGTTGAGTACACGGCGATAATTATCCTGCTCGGTAAGGAAAAAAGGCTGCGTGAGCAGTTCCTCAATCGTCAGCTCTTTTCCGCCTAGCTCCTCGCGCAGCGATGCAGACGCCACAAATACGATCTCCTCGCGCTGCTCCATCAGCTTGTTCCAGTTGTTGCTGTACAGCGGCTCATCGAGCACATAGATCATGTCCAGCTCGCCGCGTTCCATGTGCTCGATCAAATCTTCCGGCTCACCGACCGTGATGCGGATAGACACTTTCGGGTTGAATTTGCGGTACAGATGCAGCACTGTCGGCAGCTTGAGACATGCAAGCGACTCAATCGTGCCGATATGCAGCGAACCGTGCAGCTCTGCCGTGGATGTGACCGACATGCGCGCCTGATTGACCTGATTCATCACGTCGCACGCATGGCTGAGAAAACGCTCGCCTGTGTCGGTCAGCGCGATACGCTTTCCCATGCGGTCGAACAGACGTGTGTCCAGTTCCTCCTCCAGCTGGCGTATCTGCACCGTTACCGCCGATTGTGAGTAGCCGAGGCTCTCTGCTGCGCGTGAAAAACTCTTAAACTGTGCTACCCGAATAAAGGTTGCAAGCTGCCGAAGCTCCATGGATTTCCCTCTCCCCCCTATATTATCAATATTTTGAATCGAAATGATAAAATATATGAATTTGACTTAACCCATTAAACAGAATATACTAAATCTGCAAAGAGGTCAAGAAAGAAATTGGAGGTTTACCACAGATTTTTTATTTATCCTTTTTGCACAAAAACCGCGTCCTATTTTACAGCATTTCGCCTAAAATAGGCGGTTCTTTTTGTGTCCGGAGGCAAAAAATCTCGGCAGACTTCCACGGCAGCAGACCAAAGAGGGGCAAACAAACGGCCTGCGCCGCAAAGGGTAACACCGCATAACCGAACTGTGTGGTGCTGCCCGCCAAAAAAGGAGGAAAAAGAAATGGAAGAAAAGAAAAAATTCAAACTCGGATTACTGCCCAAGCTCATCATCGCCATCATTGTCGGCATCCTGTTCGGCCAGTTCCTGCCGGAAGGCTTCTGCCGCTTTGTGGTAACGCTCTCGTCGTTCTTCAGCCAGTTCCTGTCGTTTATCATCCCGCTGATGATCCTTGCGTATGTTACCATGGGCATTGCTAACCTCAAGAGCGGCGCGGGCAAGCTGCTGCTCATCACGGTTGCCATCGCCTACTGCTCGACCCTGATCGCAGGCTCGGCTTCGTTCTTTGTAGCCGACACCCTGTTCCCGCACTTCATGAGTGCGGACGCGCTCGACAAGATCGCCGCAACCGCAGGCAACTCGCTGGAGCCGTACTTCAGCCTGGAAATTCCGGCGCTGATGAACACGCTGTCCGCTGTTGTTACGGCGTTTGTGCTCGGTCTGTGCATGTCCAGCCTGCGCGGCAAGACCATCGGCGACACGCTGTACAACGGCGTTTCCGACTTCTCCGGCATCATTGACTGCGTACTGCACAAGGTCATCATTCCGCTGCTGCCGCTTTACATCTGCGGCACGTTCACCGATATGACCAAGTCCGGCAAGACCTTTGCCATCCTCGGTATTCTGTGGAAGGTATTCATCGTTGTTATCATCATGCACCTGATCTGCATCTGCATCCAGTTCGTAATTGCAGGTCTGGTCAGCCACAAGAACCCGTTCACGCTCATCCGCAACCAGATTCCGGGCTACGCAACCGCACTGGGCACCCAGTCCTCTGCGGCTACTATTCCGGTAAACCTCCAGTGTGCTGAGGCAGACGGCGTTTCCTCGGAAATCCGCAACTTTACGGTTCCGCTGTGCGCGAACATCCACATGGCAGGCTCGATGATCACCATCACAGCCTGCGCTACCGCAGTCTGCCTGATGAACCAGCTGCCGATCTCCATCGGCACGGTCATTCCGTTCATCATGACCCTCGGCATTGCCATGGTGGCGTCCCCCGGTGCTCCGGGCGGCTCCATTATGACCGCCCTGCCCTTCCTGTACATGATCTTCGGCACCGAGGCCGGCGACCCGAGCGGCCCGATCTGCGCCATCATGGTTGCATTGTACATCACGCAGGACTCGTTCGGCACCGCCTGCAATGTTTCCGGCGACAACGCCATCGGCGTGATCGTGGAGACCATCTACCGCAGGTTTATCTGCAAATCCTCCGCTCAGTAAGGAGAATCCCCTATGTCCTTTATCAGTGTTTTTGATGTGCTGGGACCGAATATGATCGGTCCCTCCAGTTCCCATACCGCCGGTGCCGCCGTTATCGCGTATCTGGCGCACAAGATGATCGCGCCGCCGCTCAAAAAGGTGGATTTCACCCTGTACGGCTCGTTCGCCAAGACCTATCACGGCCACGGCACCGACCGCGCCCTGCTCGGCGGCATCATGGGCTTTTCGACCGACGACACCCGCATCCGCAATTCGTTTTCGATTGCGACCGAGCGCGGTCTGTCCTACTCATTCACGCCGTGTGAGACCGAGACCGATGTTCATCCGAACACCGTGGACATCCACATGGAGAATGCCGCCGGTCAGGTGATGACCATCCGCGGTGAGTCGCTCGGCGGCGGCAAGTGCCGCATCGCGCGCATTAACGGCGTTGAGGTTGACTTTACTGGTGAATACAGCACGGTCATCGTCGTTCAGCAGGACAAGCCGGGCGTTGTGGCGCACATCACCAAGGTCCTGAGCGACAAGGGCGTAAACATTGCGTTCATGCGCCTGTTCCGCGAGTCCAAGGGCAACACCGCCTACACCATCGTCGAGTCGGACGGTCATTTTCCCGAGGGCATTGAGGAACCGCTTAAAAACAATCCCAACGTCCACGACGTCATGATCATCGAACCGTAAGGAGGAGAGCAGATTATGGATTTCAAAAACGCATCCGAGCTGCTTGCACTCTGCACGCAGCAGCAGCTCCCCATCTCCGAGATCATGCGCCGCCGCGAGTGCCAGCTGGGCGAAACCACACGTGATGAGGTCACGCACCGTATGAAGAGGGCACTCGAAATCATGCGCTCATCCGCGCTGACACCGCTCAAAACGCCGGTCAAGTCCATGGGCGGCCTGATTGGCGGCGAAGCAAAAAAGCTGGCGCAGCACGCGGCCAAAGGCCGCTCCATCTGCGGGGATGTACTGCACAAGGCGGCGCAGTACGCGATGGCCGTGCTCGAGGTCAACGCCTCGATGGGCCTTATCGTGGCCGCGCCGACCGCAGGCAGCGCCGGTGTTCTGCCGGGCATGCTGTTTGCCCTGCAGGACCGCTACAACATCTCGGACGAACGGCTGATCGACGGCCTGTTCAACGCCGGTGCGATCGGCTACCTTGCCATGCGCAACGCAACCGTTGCAGGCGCGGTCGGCGGCTGTCAGGCTGAGGTCGGCATCGCATCCGCGATGGCGGCCAGCGCGGCTGTCGAACTGATGGGCGGCAAGCCTGAGCAGTGTCTTGACGCGGCCTCCACCGTGCTGATGAACATGCTCGGTCTGGTCTGCGACCCGGTCGGCGGACTGGTCGAGTATCCGTGCCAGAACCGCAACGCGGCAGGCGTGGCCAACGCGCTCGTTGCCGCTGAGCTCTCGCTCGCGGGCATTCACCAGTTTATCCCGTTCGATGAAATGCTCGATACCATGTACGCGGTCGGCCGCCGCATCCCCATCGAGCTGCGCGAGACTGCCCTCGGCGGTTGCGCTGCCACACCGTCTGCATGTGCGAAATGCGGACTGTGCTCTTAAATCAGATCATATCGATACTCTTTTTCGCAGGACATTCCCACCCCTCGGGAATGTCCTTTTCGCTTACAGAATAAGCTCTTATCATGAAAGCAGAACCGCCCAAATCGAACTATCCCTCCCGGGCAGTAATCGGGAGGGATAGTTGTATCATCTGATTGTTACTGATACTCCGCATTGAGGAACATGGACTTGATGGCGACAACCTCATCGTATTCCTCCTGCGAAACTGTGACATCCGCGTTCAGCGCCTTCAGGTCAGCCTTCACAACGTCGAGCGCCTGCGCAGCGGTCACTGCGCGGCCATCCATGACAGCACGCTGCATGCGGCGCAGCACAACCGGATGTGCATAGCGGGCCGGCAGCGGGAAATTCAGATAATCCGCAAGGTAAGCCTGCATTTTCTCCTGTGCCTGCGCCTCATTCTGCATGATGGAGGTACGGTTGTTGCGTGCTGTCGGCAGGACGCTGAAGCCTGCAAACGTGAAAATCGCGGCAAGACCGAACAGCGTAAAATAAATCGAGAACGAGCCGTGACGCACGAAGGAAACGATACCGTAAGCCAGCGCCGCAAATCCCAGCAGTGTGATCGCCATAGCGGCCCAGCGGTAGCTGCCGTTCGTACACTGAAAGTTCCGGCGGCGTTTTGCGGCTGCGCTCAGTCGTTCGGCCAGCTCAGGACGGCGCTCCAGATAGTCGATTGCGTTATCGAGTGCCTGCACGGTTTTCTCCGCCTGTGCGCTCATCGGCGGACGATTGCGCTCTTCTTCCTCCCGGCGGGCCTTCTCCTCGGCAATGCGCTGCTCTGCCGCCGCGCTGACACACGGAATAGACGGGTGCTCAGCTCGGATAACGCTCAGAAACTCATCGACCTGCTGCTCATACTTGAAATTGCACACCTTCTGTCCGCCGTCGAACTCCACGACCAGATAGGACAGCGTGGCGAAAATGCCCTTGCCGGAAAAGCCGCCCTTGCTCATCGCAACGCGCTTGTACACACGCGTTACCATGGAAAGCGGAACATAATACCGCCGGTCAACAAAAAAGCTGTTCAAATAGAGGGCATGCCTACCGATGCCGCACGGACCGATTTTCCGACAGGTTTTTCTATCCTCGGCAAGCGCCGCGTCATCAATGCGCCCCGCGCTGAGCGGATAAGGTTTCAACATTTTCCGTCACCCCGCAATTATCGTTATGGATGGCCGCAGCCGACCGCATAAAGGAACGGCCGGCTGCAGCAATGCTATTATATTCAAGCAGATTTCTTTGCGCTGCGCTTCTTGGTCGCACGAATGAACAGTGCGAGCAGCAGTGCCGCGAATACAATACCGATCGGGTACGCCACTGCGGTATTGTAGATTACCGTGCCGTCCGCTGTCTTGCTGTTCAGCAGGCTGCCGAGGCACTCCGGCGCGAGGATGAAATAGGTGCAGGAAACTGCACTCATGAACGTAGCCGGAACAGCTGCCATCCAGAAGTTCTTCTTCTCGGTGAACAGGTACATAGCTGCTGCCCACAGAACGATCATAGCGAGCGTCTGGTTGGTCCAGCTGAAGTAACGCCAGATAACCGTGTAGTCGATCAGACCGGTCGCATTGCCGATGCCGAGGATAGCGCCGATACCCAGTACCGGGATACACAGCTTCAGGCGGTTTGCGTACGAACCCTGATCCATGTGGAACCAGTCGGACAGCGTCAGACGAGCGGAACGGAATGCGGTATCACCGGAAGTGATCGGGCAGACAACAACGCCGATCATGGCCAGAGCAATACCAACGCCGCCCATAGTCTTGGAGCATACATCGTAGATCGCTGCGGACTGACCACCTGCCAGCGCTTCCGCCAGACCGGTGTTGAGCCCGCCGGTGACCTCATACAGAGCACAGCCGGCTGCCGCCCAGATCAGTGCGATAATGCCTTCGGCTACCATTGCGCCGTAGAATACGAAGTGACCCTGCTTCTCGTTCTTCATGCAGCGAGCCATCAGCGGCGACTGCGTGGAATGGAAGCCGGAAATTGCACCGCATGCAACCGTGATGAACATGAAGCTCCAAATCGGCGTGCCGGACGGATGCATATTGTACAGGTGCGACCAAATCTCCGGAATGGTGTAATTCGGATTGGTGAAGATACCGATGATAACGCCGACCGCCATGATGATCAGGCACATACCGAACAGCGGGTATATCTTGCCGATAATCTTATCAATCGAAATAAAGGTTGCAATAAAGTAGTAAACCAGGATGACGATCAGCCAGAACAGCGTGGTCGAAAGCACACCGGACATACCGTTGTTCTTGCACAGCGTAACGATCAGACCGGCCGGACCGACTGCAAATACCGTGCCGACCATGATCAGCAGTACGACCGAGAACACACGCATGATATTCTGCATGGTGTGACCGAGGTACTTGCCGGTGACCTCTGCGATGGAAGCACCGTCATTTCGCTCACTGATCATGCCGGAGAAGTAATCGTGTACGCCGCCGGCAAAAATGGTTCCGAATGTGATCCACAGGAATACGACCGGACCCCAGAGAGCGCCCTGCAGTGCGCCGAAAATCGGGCCAAGGCCGGCGATGTTCAGCAGCTGTACCAGAAACAGCTTCCACTGCGGCATGACAACGTAGTCAACGCCATCGTTAATGCGAACTGCCGGCGTTTCCCGGTCATCCGGGCCAAAGGTTTTGTCTACAATTTTACCATAAGTAAGATAGCCGGTGATCAATAATAATAAGCATACGATAAAGCTGATCATATTATCTCCTCCTCTATACCGGCTGCGAAAGCATGGTTTTCGCATGAAAATTACCGAAAAGCCTACTTTTTTAATTCCTCTTTTCCCTTTCGGCAATCCCTATTATGAACCTATGATATAAAAACCACAAGGGCAATATGTTATAATTTTAACAAGAAAAATCTGTCGAAATTTGTTTCCTTTAGAAAAAACTATCAGCACAATAAAATCCCCCGACCAATGGCCGGGGGATTCGTTCGCCCTTACAGGAAAGTATTTACTTTTCCAGTTCGGTCCAGTCACGAGTTTCGCGCAGCTTGCTCCACTTCTCGTACTTGTTTGCCTTGATGTCGTAATAGTGGCTGTTCGTAGCCTCCTGTACGGCCAGGTAGTACCATGCGGAAGTATCGGAGTTGTCGCTCCACTTGATCATGTCGTTGTGCAGGTCCTCTGCCGTCTCCGGAAGACGCTTGAGGACGCGGTTTACGAGCGTCATCGCCTCGGCACGGGTGATCTTGTTATTCGGACGGAAGGTGCCGTCGGTATAACCGTTGATCCAGCCGTTGTTGGCAGCGGCGCTGATCTCGTTCTTTGCCCAGTGGGATGCAATGTCGCTGAAGTCAACAGCGGTCGTGTTGGCCTTGTCGTCAAAACGAGCTGCGATCGCAGCGAACTCCGCACGGGTGATCGGCGCATTCGGATTGAACTTGCCCTGGCTGTCACCCTTTACGATGCCCATAGCGCTCAGCGTAGAAACAGCGTGGTTGTACCATGCGCCGGCTGCTACATCGGAGTAGCTGTTGGTCTTCGTAGAGTTTGCATTGCGGGTCTCATCGGTGAGCAGACGGAAGAAGATGGTTGCTACCTCAGCACGGGTAATGCCGTTCTGCGGACGAACGGTGCTGTCCGGATAGCCTACAATGTAAGCATAGTGGTCATCGCCGTTCAGGCCGGTCGGTACATCATCCGGAATGGTAACGGTAGGCTTGTGACTGCCGCCGCCACCGCCGCCGGAGGATTTTTTCGTAAAGGTCCATACGCCGTGCAGCGTAAGGTCTGCGGTCAGCTGCTGCTCGCCGGTCAGAACCGTGCCGTCATCCTTTTTCCAGCCGTTGAAAGAGAATGTACCGTTCACGCCGTCCTTCGAGCCGGACACGCTGGCCGGAACCTCTGCAACGGTGTATTTGCTGCCAACCAGCATACTCTGTGCAGTAGGTGCGGTATAACCTTCCGGAAGATCACCTGTTACGTTATAGGTAAGAGTAAACAGTTGAGCATGTGCAGCTTTCAGCGCAATCGTACCTTTAAAATTCTCTACCGGTTTAAAGATTTCATAATATATTCCGGTTTTATAAGTCAGTGCTCCGTTAGCCACCGTTGCATCGATATCCAGTTCACTGTATTTTTCGCCCCAGCGATGTCTGGTATTTGCATCCTTAAAACCGTCATAATACCAATCGGTAATCGGAACGTTGTCAGAGGACAGAATCAGGTCGCCGCTCATTTCTGTTGCTTCTGGAAGATTCAATGTGCTGTTAGTACCGCTAAAATAAATGTCATCTCCCATAATGTCTGCCCGATTGTTATATACCTGACTGCCTTTTTCGATGGTTGCATTCAAATTATCGCCAATCCAAAGACCTCCGCCATTTTTCTTAGCTTTGTTATTGGATACGATTGCTCTATTTGCTACAAGCAACTTATCATATTTATTCTTGAACGCATACCTTCTAACATAAATACCGCCGCCATCGCCAGTGGCGATATTATCAACAATAGAGCCGCCATTGATTTCTAAGCCATCACGAGTAGCCGAGTGGATGCCCGCGCCACATAACGCTTCATTATCAGAGATTGTGCCGCCGTTCATGATGAACCTAGTGGCAGAACCCGTAATATAAACGCCGCCACCACCATATCCATCCAGTGATGTCTTTGCTGTGTTATGGGAAATGGATGTACCATCTTCCATTTTCACCGTTACCATTGCTTTATCAGGATGATTGCCAGAAGCAACGATGCCGCCACCGGTGCTGTTAGAAGTGTTAGTTTCGATCTTAACACCATCTAATACGCACGATAGTTCACCATCTTTTTCCTTATCTACACCACATGTAACATAAATTCCTGCACCGCTATTGACAGCGTTGTTTTCAGTAATTTTACCATTTTTAATTCTTACAGATCCAGAAGAAGCGATGTAAACTCCGCCACCAGCATTGGATGCTTCATTCTTTGTAAGTGTACAGTTATCCAGTGTAACAGTACCCGCAACATTTTGAATGTTTACACCGCCGCCATACGTGGATTTGCCGCCGGTGATCGTACCGTTTTTAACGGTTACCTTTATTTCCTGGCCGGCGATAGCCACTACAGTTTTCGTGCCATCACCCGACAGCGTAAACCCGCCGAGGTCGAGCGTCAGAGACTTATTGATGGTGATATTTTCCGTAACATCACGGAGCAGAACGATGGTGTCGTCCTGCTGTGCATCAGCAATCGCGTCAGCAACAGTCGGATACTCTTTCTCGCCGATCTTTGCAGCGTTTTTCGGTGTTTCCGGTTCTGCCGGAGTCTCCGATTCTGTCGGGTTCTCCGATTCTGCCGAAGTCTTCGATGCGGATGTGCTACCTTCTGCAGTGGTGTCCTTAACTGCAAGTTTTACGTCCTTAGAAGGCTGACCGCCCTCGGAATTTGTGTCCTTAGGAGACTGACTTTCCGTCTTAGGCGCTTCGGAGTTTGTGTCCTTAGGAGACTGATCTTCCGTCTGAGACACCGTGGGATTTGCGTTCGTTTCATTTTGGGTGGCAGGCTGAACCTGCTCCTGCGTTGTCATTTCTTTCTGCTCCGCTGTATCCGCTGCTGCAAATGCGAACGGAGACATCGTCAGCATCATGGATGCCGCCAGAATGCTGGCTAAGAATCGATTATTTTTTCCTGTTTTCATCATGAAAACCCCTCCTTCAATAGTAAAAGACTACTATGAAGAAGCTGCATTAGGAAACCGGCTGCCATGCGGAATACCTTCCGTTTAGGCCCTTGGCTTTGCGAGACCGGCTTTCACCGGTGGTGCCCTTGTCTGTACAACTTACTCCTTACCGAGTAGCACAGATGGTTGGTTCTTTTTGAAATGGCTGTTGGCAACGCAGAATGGTTGTTCAGTCTCCAAATAAAATACCCCCTTTACAGCGCGCATAGCTCTGCAAGGGGGTAACAAAGTACCTTTGGCAACCGGCTGCCATGCGGAGAAAAAACTCCGTTTAGGCCCATCTGGCTTTGCGACACCGGTTTTCACCGGCTGTGCCTTTGTCTGTACCTGTATCCCTTTACGGAAGTCATGCACAGAATTTTACGATCTTTTCTGTCGGCAGATACGCCGGACTGCATACACAGTCCTTTGCCTGCGCAGGACAGAAATCCTCCGGATCCTCTTCTTCAGTATACCATAAATGCCCGCGAATAACAAACAAATACTGTAAAAAGTGAAGAGAGATTTCAATCCGGAATCGATTTTTTATGCAATAAATCGCCGCTGATCGAACATAAACGCATCCAATCAGGACCATTTGCATACAAAGTAAAACGGAAACGTGTTAAGCCGCAGCTACTGCAAGCGCATCGCTGGTGTTGGTGTAGGTCAGCGGAGATACACAGTCATGCAGGGTTTTTGCGTTCTTCACGCTGCGGGTAACCGCATAGGTCAGGTCGATCTGATACCACTTGCCGTTCAGGTTTACCTTGTTCCAAGCGTGGTAGCTGGAGCCGGCGTAGCCCTTGGTCAGTGCGCACGGGATGCCCTGGCTGCGGCACATTGCTGCAAACAGCGAGGAGAAATCGTAGCAGATACCGGTGGTGCCCTTCAGGGTAGCGGCGGTATCCGGGATGTACTTGGTGATCTTGCCGCTGGTGATCTCATTCGCCAGCTTGTTATTATAAGTATAACGGCTTGCCATGTAGTTGTAGATGGCGATAACCTTAGCCTCGTCGGTCTTGGCGTTCTTGCAGAGTTCAGCAGCCTTAGCGGATACCGTGTCGCCCTTGGAAAACTGAACCTCGGAAGTGGAGACCAGATACGGGGCGTAGCTGTCCTTAACGGTTACGTTCATGGACTTGGACTCGACCTGCTGATAAGACGTACCGGAAACGTTGCGGTACAGCGTTACGGTGTACTTGCCGTTGCCCTTATCGAGAGAGAAGGAAGCATCCTTGCCACTCGGGCAATCATAGAATACGGTCTTGCCGCTGTTGTACTGAATACCAACCTTGAGTCTTGCACTCGAGGAGTAGTTTACGGTAACATAACCGTGGGTGGAATTACTCATATCCACAACATCATTTACTGCTGCTGCGGTAACGCCCATCGAGAGGGCAGTTGCTGCAAAAACTGCGCATACAATACGAAAAAGCCGCTTCATATCCGGCGATCTCCTTTCGGTAACTGGCTGCCAGCCCTCTCGATGAGGGGTAAGGCCCTATAGCTTTGCGTCGCCACCTTTCGGTGGGTTTGCTATTATCGTTTGAGATGCGGTCAAAGCGACTGCATCATCTTCTTTTATCCTCACTATAGCGCATCTATCGCGTTTTGTCAACAGGGTTTGACAAAAAAAGAAGAAATTATGACACATCGCCGCAGATTTACCGAAAATATGACATTTTTCCCGATTTCCCCGCTCTTATTGCAGCGGTTTGTCCGGGAATGCAGCTCGCTCCACAGCATGAGATAGCGGCAAAAAATCGGTAAACAGACGGCGGCAGGGGTATTCCCCTGCCGCCGTCTGTTTATCGGTTGATTTGCTTATTTGCTGCCGTACAGTCTGTACAGGAACGTGACGATCTGTGCACGGGTGCAGGTCTCATCCGGACCGAACAGTGTGCTGCTAACGCCCTTGGTAATGCCCTGCTCAGTTGCCCACTTGACCGCATCGGCGTAGTAGGCGCTGTCGGCCACATCGGTAAATGCCGATGCACCGACCGAAGCCGTCGCCTTGGCCGCACGATACAGGAAGGTAACGCCGTGAGCACGGGTACAGATGGTGCCGGGTGCAAACGCTGTATCGCTCGTGCCCTCGGTAATGCCGTTCTCAACCGCCCACGCAACCGCCTTGGCGTAGTATGCATCTGCCGGAACATCCGCGAAGCTGCTCAGCGCCTTCGGTTCAGGCGAACCCGCCGCGCGCCACAGGAAGGTTACAATCTGCGCTCTGGTGCAGGCAGCGTTCGGAGCGAACAGCGTGTCGCTCATACCGCCGGTAATGCCCTTCTGCGCCGCCCAGAGGACTGCGTCATAGTAGTAATCCTCCGCGTGAACGTCGGTGAAGAAGTTGAGCATGGTGTTGTCATCCATAAAGACTGCCTTCACCGTGATCTTGCCCGCCGGCATGACGAAGATGTACTTGCCGCTGCCCTTGTCGGTCAGCGTGAGCGCCTTGCCGTCCTTGTCCAGCACGGTCAGGCTTTCAAGAACGTAGCCCTTGTCGGGGGTTGCCGTGATGGTCACAGTGTCGCCCTTGGAGGCAGACTCGGGAGATACGGTGACAGTGCCGTGCTTTACATCATCTACGGATACCGAATAGCTGGGTGCGGATAAGCCGCCGCCTCCTCCGCCACCGCCGGAGGACGAACGTCTGGTAAAGGTTGCTGCGGTAACGGCACTGTCATTCATGTCTGTCTTGACCGCAATCGCCTTGATCGTGGTGGTAGCGGTCAGGCTGATCGCACCGCTGTAAGCCGTGCCGCTGCTGGTCGGTGTTGTGCCATCCGTCGTGTAATAAATGGAAGCACCGGGTGTTGCGCAGGAAATCTCCACCGTCTGCGTACCGCGGAAGCTGGTCGTGCCGTCCGGCTTGAAGACCGGTGCTGCAACGGTCAGCTTTGGAGCGGTCTGCGTGCTGCTGGTCACCGCACTTGCCTTCTGCGTATCGGTTCCCGGGATTCGCACATAGCCGGTATATTCCGTGTTCGGCGCACAGTCCGTCTTGGTGTTGACTGCGGAATATTGTTTCCCGTCGAAGCTGTACTCCGCATTTTCCACCTCCGGAATGGTCGCTGTGAAGGTCTTTTCGTCCTCATTGAGCGTAAAACCGAGGGTAAATGCAGCCGGAGCCGCAGGACCATCTGCTTTTTCCACCACCGTGGTAACAGCAGTCACCGAACCGAGTTCCGCACTGCTTTTCACAATCACGGTGATGGTCTTGCCGATATCAACCGCCGTCAGCGTGTACTTGTCAGTATCGGTTGCAATCAGCGCATTTTCACCGCTGCGATACCACTTATAGGTCAGTGTGCCGGAGTTGTTTGTACCGCCCAGCATAACCGTTAGTTCCTGTCCAAACTTCGCAGCTCCGTTGATCTCGAGCGTTCCGGTGAGCGCCGTGCCCTTCTGCAGCTGCAGGGTTTTGCTTTCCTCATCATAGACTACGGCATAACCAGCCATATCCGAGTAGAAAAAGCGGCTGTTATCCGTATCGCAGGCTTCAGACAGGGTATACGATGCTTTGTCGGTCTCCAAAGGAGATATGGTAATGCCGATGTTAGTGTCGGGTGCCATATTTTCATCCAGAACAGCAGTAGAGGAAACATAACCGCTCGTCCGCTGGAATGCAAAACAGAAGTTTCCCTTTGTATTGCCGGTTATCTTGCCGCCGGACAGAGCAGTTGCCGGTGTTTTATTCGTCATCCATACGCCATAGCCGCTGTTGCCAGTAATTTCGCCGCCACCGATGGTAAGATCGCTCCAAATCACATCTATACCATGCGCCACATTGTCATTTCCGACAGCGGTGTTATTGCAGATTTTTCCCCCATAGATATTAACATTATTGTAGGTTGCATCAATCGCGGCGGTATTGTGCTGACCTTTATACGGCGTCATTTTGTTGCCGCTGATTTCACCGCCGTACATATTAAATACACCCGGAACATTAGGCTGCCCCTTATAAAGTCCACTGGTGCTGGAGCTGTCTACATCAATAACCGACTGTGCATTTGTCGTACAGTTCGTAATCTTACCGCCGTACATATTAAATGTACCGCCATACAGCTTTACTGCGCCCGGATAGGCAGTGTTAGTCGGCACCTTGCTGCTGCCGCCGCCGCTGATTTCGCCGCCAAAGAGATTGAGCGTGCTGTTCCGCAGGCATTGGAACAGTGCCGAATACGATTTCCCGTCATCCGAAATCTGAACGATCTTGCCGTTTTGTCCCTTCGAGCAGTCGCAGATAGAGAAGCTGGCGCCGTCTCTCAGATAAATACGGTAAAGACCTGCTGTATCGGTCGTCCGAGGCCTGTATTTCAGCGTATGACCGTTCAGGCAGATCTGCACGTCTCCGGTGACGACGATCTTTCTTGAATAGGCACTATTGGCAAGGATTGTATCCTTGGTCAGGTAATAGTTTCCCGGTTCTATCCATTCTTCGGTTCCGTGAGTCTCTGTATGGATATACTCGACCGGTGTCCAGGCTATATTTTCGTGATTTTCTGTATGATCCGGAGCTGTGCAGGCTGCACCGTCTCCGCATATCGGATGAATGCCGCCCTGGTGTTTGGCGCTTTCACGCACGAAAAAGAGCTGTTCTCCGTTATACCACGCGCTCCAGGGGTCTCCCCGGTCATATTTTGCTCCGCTGGGTGCCGGGAAATGACCGGCATCCTCCTTGCTCATCGTACCGATGCAGTGGAAAACCGTATCGGGGGATTCCATTCCAGCAAAGTTGATCTGATAGGTCGTATTTTCAGCTAAGCCGCCTTCTCCTACATCAATGCCGTCGATATCTAAGTGAACCAAGTAGATATCGCCAAGGATCGGTGCACCGGAAAGGCACATACGGCCATACCTATACAAAGCAACATCGCTGCCATTCTTGGCTGTGTTTTCGGTGATTTTTCCGCCGTACATATTGAAGATAGAACCTTTATCTTCAACGCAGACACCGCCGCCATAGGAATAATATCTACCAGCACAAGTATTACCGGAAATTTCACCGCCATACATATTGAAAGCACCCTTGCTCCTTACCCGAACGCCGCCGCCATAAGCATTCGAATCAGTATTAGTACCTTTATGGCTGTTTCCGGTAATTTTACCGCCGTACATATTGAAGATTGCTGTACTTCCACTTACATTTACACCACTGCGGGTAGAACCGGTGATTTTACCGGTCTGTTTTTTCGAGCAGTCACAAAGCGTGAAAGTTGTATCGCTTGTGATTGTAACACCGCCGTTCGTCGTGCTGTCCTTTGCCTCCAGAAAAGTGATGGTATGACCATTCAGACACAGTACAATACTGTTGTGACACCGCCAATACTCATCAATAACAACATTAGCCGTTAAATAGTAGTGTCCGTTCGCTGTTGTTTCCGACAGCTCACTTTCACTGCCAATCGGCTGCCAGTCCGTGATAACCTCGTGGCTGGCATGATTCGGGTCTGTGCAGGTGTCCCCGCTGCCGCAAATCGGATGAGCGTGTTCTGCGGCAACAGCCTGAACATTAACAGCATCCGCGTCTATGTCCTGAACGTCAATGTCCTGTGCGTCCACATCCGCATCATCGCTGCTCTCCACAGCATCGTTCTCAATAACTGCGTTTTCAACGATGGCATCCTCGACGACAGCGTCATTGTCAGTCGTGTTTTCGATAATCTCGGTATCGACCTTCTCAACGACAGTGTTCCGGGCCGCATCTTCACTGCCGTCCGGCTCCTCCGCCAGCGCTGCCACCGGCAGCATGCTCAGGCACAGCAGCACAGACAATCCTGTGCTCAACCTTCTCTGCCATATAAACCGCTTTTTACTCATGCCATTTTCCTCCTTTTCTGTGGTGTTCCTGCTCGGCCATGGAAAACAGCTCGTTATGGCTCATCTCCACATCGCCAAAGCGGACAAAAATACCGTTTGTCACCGCGCTGTTCCACACCTGCGGGTCGGAAAGTGACCGGAATCGGAATTTATCCAGATAAGGCTTCATATCCAGCAGCAGGCGGCTGCCGGAGACGAAATCGACCTGCAGAACGTGGTCGGTCAGCGGCTTGACTGACTGAATGTATTTCCGGTCCAAATACGTACCTCCTCTCGCTTACACAAAATAAAAGGTTCACCGTACCTATAGGATACGGTGAACCTTTCAAAAAAACCATTCACAAGTTGTTAGTTTTTATCCGCAAGCAGGTCGAGCAGCAGCTTGCGCTTTGCGCGCGGCTCTCCTGCTATCTGCAGTTTGGTGTAAATTTGATTCACATACTGCCGGATACTGCCCTCGGACAGATACAGCTTTTCCGCAATCTCGCGGTTGTTCAGCCGCTGTGCCATCAGCCGGACAATCTCATATTCCCGCTCGGTCAGCGCCGACAGGGCTTCCGGACGGTCAAATCCGGCCTTTCGCCGCTCTGCGGCTTCTCCCAGTTCGATGATCTGCGCAACCGTTCCGGTTTGCAGCCGCTCTGCCAGCAATGGCTTGAGATAGCGATAATTCTCCGCAAACGGAATGACAAAGCCGTCCGGTTCCGCGTCGGTCAGTGCCTGATCGAGCTGCGCCTGTGCCTCCGCATGCTTACCCAGCATTTCATACGCCGCTGCCGTCTGGATTCGGATATGCATCGCGACCAGTGCATAGTGCATGCCTTCGCACACAGCAAGCAGTCTTTCGCTCCGGCCGACAACACGGGCGTAGTCGCCCTGCGCCAGACCGACCTGATTTTCGATCATCTCGATCATCGGCTTGCCCGGTGCAAGTGTATGCACAGTTGAAAGCCTGTGCGCGCGGAAAACCTCCGGAATCTTGTCGGTTTTGCCAAGCAAAGCGTAATAATACGCCGCAATCGCGTTCCATAGGTTCAGCCAGGAAGCATTGTGCTGCCGCAGCAGCTCCGCGTGCCGCTCGGCAAGCGTGCAGTGATACTTCATCTCCGCAAACAGCGACAGCCGCCACGCCAGAAAATCACAGCACAGCGCCATATTGACCTGCCCGTTGTCCTGAATCCGGGCATACGCGCTTTCGAGTTCGATATGTGCATCCGTTAAGCGTCCCTGCAGAAACGCCGCCTCGGCACGCATGATGGTCTCGGCACCCTGACCGTGATTTCCGGTGATTTTATAATAGTGCGGCATGCACTCATCCATCTCAGCAAGCTCGCTCTGCAGCTCGCCCGGTGCGCGGTAAAACATCATCAGCACGGACGGCGAGCCGAAGGTCCAGCCGCCGCCGGACTGGATGCTGATCGCCTTCCGCGACATCTGCGCGCTGGCACTCCGGTGCAGGCGGCTCATGGCGCTGATATCGTTGTAGCAGAGGAAGCTCATGATCAGGTCGCATTCTCCCCGCAAATCGCCTTTTTCCTGTGCGGAAAGCGCTGTATTTTCGGAAATCGCCGTCAGCAGCAGCTCCTTCAGCTCCAGCATTTTCGGAATATTGCGCCAGTTGAACATACTCCGCATCAGCACCAGAATCGCCAGCGGATGGCTTGCGAGCACAGCTGCCGGGCATTCGTCCAGTGCTGCCAGCACTGCCTTCGGGTGCAGCGAGGAAAGCAGAATGCCTGCATCCTTCTGCAGCGTGCGCAGCATCGCATCGTAATCGCCGTTTTGCCGGTACTCGGTCATGGCATGCAGATACAGCCGGTGATCCTCATACCAGATGCCGAGCCGCCCGCGGTAGACGGTCTGCCGCTCCTTCGGCATGGACAGGAAGGTGTGCAGCGCGCATTCCTTCATCATATGATGAAACCGGTAGGTCGCGCCGTCCGGCAGACGCTTGACAAACGCATTCTGCCCGGTCAGCGCGGCAAGCAGGTCCTCGGCGTGCGCGTCTGCCATGACAAACTGCGCCATTTCGACCGTAAATTCGTCGGCAAGTCCCATCACCGCAAGGAATTCCCGCTGTTTTTCGGGCAGCGGATCAATCATCGCAGCCGTAAAGATAGAGGAAATATCCGAATTCGGGTCCGGCAGCACACCGTGCTCGGAAAACATCCGCAGATTCAGATAAACCGCCGAAAACCAGCCCTCGCTGTAATACAGCAGCGTATCTATCTGCTCATCGGAAAGCGCGGTTCCGCACCGCTTGGTATAGACCGCCAGCTCGGTATGGTTAAGCCGAAGTTGCGCCGTGCCGATCTGGTACACCTTTCCGCCCAGCCGGACAAGCTCTGCCGCCGGCAGAAACAGGTCACGGCTGACTAAAATCAGATGAACATTGGGCGGCAGCCGTCCGGCCAGCGCACACAGGAATCCGGGTGCGCGTTTGTCGGTCAGCAGGTGAAAATCGTCAATAAAAATATAGCAGGACTTCTCACCGGTCAGCGCATGACACAGATCGTCGATCAGCAGTCCGCCGCTCGCTCCGTCGGTCGGACAGTCGTATTCCCGCAGGAAGGCAAAGCCTGCACGCGCAAAGGCGTCCTGCACACTTTTCCAGAAAATCGCAAGATTGCCCGAGTACACACTGATGCGCACAATGTACGGCGCTTCGGCTCCGGCACGTTCCGCGAGATACCACTCCACCGCCGTCGTTTTGCCGTATCCCATGGGTGCAACCACGGTCGTCATGGCACAGCGCGAGATTGGCCGCAGGCTCTCCTGCAGCCGCTCGGATATGTAGATCGTGTTCAGATTCCATTTCGATTTTGGCACGGCGCGCACCTCCAAATACTGTAATGTGCTCTCCTGTCCGTTATACTGTCTAAATTATACGGGATTTCAGAGCGGGTGTAAACCGTGTATACTGTTAAGGCAGCGTGCATATATGCCCTCAATTTGAGCGTCAAGCCGCTTTTCCAACCGGCAGTGTTACCAGAATTGTTGTTCCCGTATCTGCGCTCTGTTCAACGCGCACTGTGCCGCCGTGCAGCCGGACGATCTCCTGCACGAGCGCCAGACCCAGCCCTACGCCGCCCATCGCGCGGCTGCGCGACTTGTCCACGCGGAAGAACGGCTGAAAGATGCTGTCGCGGTACTCCTCGGCAATGCCCGGACCGGTATCCCGCACGCGGATTGCCGCCTGACCGCCTTCCCGCTCGACAGACACTTCCACCGAACCGCCCGTGCGGTTGTACTTGATGGCGTTCTCGGTCAGGTTGAACAGCACCCGATACAGCAGCACATCGCTGCCGGTGAGTTGCACATTTTCGCCTGTCTGCGTAAGCGTGATGCCGTTTTTCTGCGCCAGCGGCGTCAGATCGACCAGCACTTCCTCGGCCATCGGCGCAAGGTCGATGCAGTCCGTGCGCGGCACGGATTGCAGGTCGCTCATTTCCAGCAGCGTGCGTACAAGGGCGCTCAGCCGCTCGAGCTGTTCCTGCTCAAAGCGCAGCAGCGCGGCTGTTTCGGCATCCATCTGCGGATGCTCCGCCGCAAAAAGCTCGAGCCGTGTCTGTATGAGCGCCAGCGGCGTGCGAAGCTCGTGCGCCGCATTGCCGGTGAACTGCCGCTGCGTGTCAAATGACTGCGCCAGACGGTCGAGCATAGCGTTGACCGACCGGCTCAGCTGCCGGAACTCGGCGGTCGTGTCCTCGGACAGACGGGTGTCGGTCAGGCTTTCCTCGTTGATCTGCCCGGTCTGCCGCGCAAAATCGCCCAGCGGCTTGAGCGCCCGTCCGCTGACGAAATACGCGATGACGGCGCTCAGCAGTGTCACCAGCGCGGTGATGCACCAGCCCATGCGCTCGAAACGCACCTTTTCTGCACTCACCTGCTGAGAAAAGCCGCTGAAGAACGCCTGCATATTCTCTTGGGGTATCTCAATGGTCATTTCCTGCTGGTTTCCCGTTTTGTACTCCACCACAAAGCCGTTCAGCGCATCCATGCTGTCCGAGCCGGAGTAAAACAGCAGCAGATTCAGGCTCACGCACGCCGCCGCGATGAGCAGCGCAGTCAATATCGTGATGCGCCACTGCACAGAGATTCGTTTGCTCATTCGTCCGCTCCTATCTCATAGCCCTGACCGATCTTGTTGCGGATCGGGTCGTATCCCAGTGCCGCACGCAGTTTTTTTCGCAGCATGGAGATGTGTACGCGGATGGAATTGCTGAAGCTGTCCACGCTGCTGTCCCAAACGTGCTCGATGAGCTCCTCCTGACTGACCGGCCGCCCGCGATTGAGCAGCAGATATTCCAGAATGCCGCTCTCCTTGCGCGTGAGCGAAAGCGTCTGTCCGGCTGCCGTGGCCGTGCGGCTGCGGGTATCAAACGTCAGCCCGCCGCACCGCAGGCACACGTCCTGCTGCACAAATCGGCGGCGCGTCAGGCTGCGCACACGCGCTTCCAGTTCCTCTAAATGGAACGGTTTGGACAGATAATCGTTCGCACCGGCATCCAGTCCGTCAACCTTGTCGGATATTTCACTGCGTGCCGACAGGATGAGCACGCCGGTCTCCTGATCATGCTCCCGCAGGGTACGCAGCACCGTCATACCGTCCACCTTAGGCAGATTCAGATCGAGCAGCACCAGATCGTATTTCTCTACCGCCAGCAGCTCTAGCGCCGCTTCTCCGTCAAAGCAGGTGTCCGCCTCATAGCCGGACAGGCGCAGTTTTTTCGCAATATCTTCGCACAGATCACGCTCGTCCTCTATCACCAAAAGCCGCATGAGCTTTCCTCCTTTGTGTTTTCATACCTTTATTATACCAGACAGGGATAAAATTTGTGTTAACGAAATCTGTTGCAAAAAATTTTTGTTTTTTAGCACCTTAACACAGATTTTATCTCCCGTGCGGTATACTGGTGTCAACAACTTCGAAAGGGGCATAACAATGCTGAAGCACAGAACCGCCGCCCAGCTCTTCCTGCTGGCAGTCGGCATTGCAATGATCGGGTTCGGCCTGTGGAGAGGCGAAGCCGATACGGTATTATCAAAGGCGATCCGCCTGTGTATGGAGTGTGTTGGGATTGGATAAGAGAAATATTCCGGTTTTAGCCCGTTTTCGCGGTTGGATACAGGCGGCAGCCACCCTGCTGACCAATATCCACCTGCCGAATTTTGTACAGGGCAAACTATATCAGGGAAGCGGCAAGACCGTCTGCGTGCCCGGCCTGAACTGCTATTCCTGTCCCGGCGCGGCGGGCGCGTGCCCGATCGGCGCCTTTCAGGCAGTCGTCGGCTCGTCGAAGTTCCGGTTTTCGTATTACATCACCGGTATCTTAATCCTGCTCGGCGTGCTGCTCGGACGGTTTATCTGCGGCTTTCTGTGCCCGTTCGGCTGGTTTCAGGAGCTTCTTCACAAGATCCCCTCGCCTAAGCTGTCCACCAAAAGGCTGAAGCCGCTCCGCTATGTGAAATATGCGGTGCTGCTGATCATGGTGGTGCTGCTGCCCGTACTTGTCACAAACGAACTCGGCATGGGCGATCCGTTCTTCTGCAAGTACCTGTGTCCGCAGGGGGTGCTCGAGGGCGCGCTGCCGCTGGCGGCGGTCAACTCCGGCATCCGTGCCGCGCTCGGCGCACTGTTTACCTGGAAAGCAGCCGTTCTGCTGACCGTTATCGTGTGCAGCGTGCTGTTTTACCGTCCGTTCTGCAAGTGGCTGTGCCCGCTCGGCGCGTTTTATGCGCTGCTGAACCGCGTTTCGCTGTTCCGGATGCAGGTGGATACGCACAAATGCGTATCGTGCGGTGCGTGCGCCAAAGCCTGCAAAATGGATGTGGATATTACAAAAAATCCCGATCATGCCGAGTGTATCCGCTGCGGTATGTGCATCAAAGCCTGCCCGACCGGTGCTATCTGCTACCGCTACGGTCTAGGCGATAAAACCCAAACGACTGACAAAGGAGAAACTATCTAATGAAAAAGAATCGACTGATCGCATTTGCCCTGTCCGTAAGCCTGCTGCTCGGCGCATCCGCCTGCGGCAAACCGGCAAAAACCGTCTCCGAGCTGATAGCGGAGGAAAACGCCATCCTCGACCAGCACCAGGAGCTGTGGACAACGGCTCTGAATTCGCTCGACAAGGACAATCTGTCGCAGAGCACCCAGAGCACCAACTACGCTGATGTCCTCGATCTTGCGATTAAAAACGTCAAGGACCAGCTCTCGGACGAGGACTACAAGACGCTGACCGACGATGCCGCCAAGGTCCGCAAGCTGGAGGACCAGCTGCAGGAACTTCCGCCGGAAACAGCAGAGGCAAACACCGCCTCGGCCGGTGATACGTTCCCGTCCTTCGAGGGCAAGGATCTGGACGGCAATGCCGTGGACAGCAGCCTGTTCGCAGACAATGCGTTCACCGTCGTGAATTTCTGGTTCAGCGGCTGCAAGCCGTGCGTGGCTGAACTTGGTGATCTGGACAAGCTGAACCAGACCGTCAAGGCGCAGGGCGGCGAGGTTATCGGCATCAATACGGAAACGCTCGATGACAATGCGGATGCCATTGCTACCGCTAAACAGATTCTGCAGACCAAGGGGGCATCCTACCGCAACATTACCTTTGCATCCGGCAGCGAGGCAGGCAAGTTTGCACTGAACATCATGTCATTCCCGACCACCTATGTTATCGACCGGAACGGAAAAATCGTCGGTGAACCGGTACTCGGCGGCATCACGAACGAAAACAGCATGAAGCAGCTGCAGGAGAATATTGACACCGCGATTGCAAACGACGGAAAATAACACCCGAGTGTGATTGCCGCTGCAGATATATCAATTTCCAGTCGATCGAGGTTGAAAAGGCAACGGAGATTGGCAGAGCCAAGTAAACGCCAAAGAGAAAAGCCGCAGACTTTCGTCTGCGGCTTTTGCGTGCCTGCGGAACTATCCACGAAGATATGCACAAACCTGTGGATAAATTTGAGGACGGAACTTTTCCTTGTTTCTCCTATATGGTATACTAAAATTATACAAGCGAAAATCGCAGGAAAAAGAGAAACACGAGGGATAAACATGGGACTGTTTTCAAAACCGGAGGTTGTGATTGCGAAAGAATCCAGCAACGCAAAGGAGTATCTGCGGCAGCTGGAAGAGCTGGCGGAAAAGGCAACCGGAGAAAACGCGAAAAAAATCGCAAAAGAGATTGCCGTGGTGAAAGCCGGCATTATCGGTGAGGATAATATTCTGTTTGAGCTGAAAAACAGCGGTATGGATATGGTTGTGCTGCACGATTTGTATATTGAAAGCGTGTCCGGTGCCTCGGCACAGATTGACTTTCTGGTACTGACTCCAAAGATTAACTTTGTGTTGGAGTGCAAAAATCTGTTCGGCAATATCGAGATCAACAGCAAGGGCGATTTTATCCGCACAATTCGCTGCGGCGGTCGGTACTATAAAGAGGGAATTTATTCGCCGATTACGCAGAATCAGCGGCATTTGCAGGTGCTGAATGAATGTCGCAACGAAAATCATGGTAAGGTGATGGCAGCACTTCGAAATCACTGGTTTAGTAACTTTTTCAAGGGATTGGTCGTGCTTTCTAATCCTAAAACGATTATCAATGACCAAGATGCTCCACAGGAAGTAAAAAAACAGGTTATCCGTGCGGATCAGTTGGTGGAAACGATTAAGCGGATGAACAGAGAATCGAGTGAGCTGAAATCTTCCATGAAGGATTTGAAAGAAGATGGTGAGTATTATCTGAACAAAATGCACATTGAAAAGCCAATCACCTATATCGAAAAATTCAAGCAGGAGGAGCTGGAGGACCAGCCTGCCGCCGAGCAGCCTGCACCTGCGCCGTCGGAGGGAAAATACTGTCCGAAGTGCGGCAAGCCGCTTGTCATGCGGGAGGCCAGACGCGGCACACATATCGGCGAAAAATTCTGGGGCTGCGCAGGATTTCCTCAATGTCATTTTATAAAGAAAATCGTGAAAACCGAAAACAAATAAACAGAAAAGCGGCATGACTTGCATCAAAGTCATGCCGCTTTATGGTTACTTAAAACACCAACGCCTCGCTCTGCTCGATCTCAATCCCGCAGTCCGCGATAACCGTCTGATACTGCGCGTAAACTTCGGCTTCCATGCGCCACGCGATGCCGCATCCGGCGGACAATCTGCGCGGCACCGGCACCAGCCGACCGGCGATGCCATTCTGTTTGCAGAATGACTCCATCTCCATGGCAGCATCGGTGGTGTGGAAGGTGAGCACCTGATACGGCTTTTTCTCTCGCATTACGCCTGAAAAACGATCTCGAAGCAGCCGTCCGGACGCACGGTCGTCTGACCGGACTTATTCTCATACTCGAGCATTTTCTCGATATTCTTGCGGGTGTGCGCCTCGTCACCGAGCACACGGATCAGCTCCCCCGGGTGATCCTGCATCGCGTCCATCGCCAGCAGAACCGGCTCCGGGCAGGACAGGCCGCGAACATCTACTTCAACATATTCAGCCATTGCAAATTCTCCTTTTCCGACTTACTTTGCCGTCTTTTTGCGACGCAGATTGGTGCCCGCAATGACAAACAGCACGATAATGCAGACGATCACGGCGATTTTGCCGGCTGCCGCCGGACCGCCTGCGACTGCAGGCTCGGTTTCGGTTGCCGCCTTGGCAGCCGCGCCGACCAGACCGAAGTTATGCGCGAATGCCGCGCCGAGCAGCATGCCGAGGAAGGTGACCGCGCTGTCAGACGAGCCCTGACCTGCCAGAATGAGCTGACGCAGCGGGCAGCCGCCAGCCAGCACAGCCGCAAAGCCTACAACATACATGCCAAGAATGTTCCACAGGTGCTGGGAATGCGCGATCGGCTGACCGGAAAAACCGAGGTGGAAGCTGCCGGTTGCCGCATTGTAGACTGCCATCACGGCAAACAGAGCCGCGATAATGCTGATCAGGTCGAAATTCTTCATCAGAATGATGTCGCGGATGCTGCCTGCAAAGCACATACGGCTCTTCTGCGCGAGCGCACCGATGATGAGCGCAACGACCAGAGAAAGAATGATCGGCGCATGCTTGCTGCCCGGGCCCTCGGTGCTGACCGCGTAAGCGCCGGTCGCTACGCCGATTACGAGCAGCGCCGCCAGCACAACCGGCAGAACGGCACCGCCGACCGGCTTGGCCTCATACGCACGGCCGAGCGAGAACCCCTTCTTAAGGAAGAACGAGCCGGTCGCCACACCGCCTGCAAAGCCGATAAGCGCGACCCACGCATTCAAGTCACCGGCGGCCATGCGAAGTACCATGCGGAGCGGACAGCCGAGGAATACGAGGGCGCCGATCATCATCGCAGCGCCCAGAATAAAACGCACCATCGGCGCGGAACCGGCGGTGGACTTATACTCCTTGGTCAGCAGCGCCAGCAGGAACGAGCCGCAGACAAAGCCGACGACCTCCGGACGGAAATACTGCACCGGAGCCGCTGTATGCAGCTTGAGCGCACCCGCTGTATCGCGGATAAAGCAGGCAACGCAGATCGCCATGTTGGCAGGGTTGCCGTAAATTGCCAGAAGCATGACCAGCAGTCCGATCACCGCACCGGACACTGCCAGCTTCCATGTCTTGTCAAACAGTTTCATGATTTTCTCCTTTTTTGTGAAATGAGGGAATTTTATGCTGTATTCAGTATATCATGCGGTGTTTTCAATGTGAAATCGATTCTATTGATAATTTGATTGAATCTATTGATATAATCTATAAATGCAGCTATAATGGAGAAAACGAAAGGAATGCCGCCATGGATATTCGTCAGCTGGAAGCCTATGTCTATACCGTAAAGTACCGCAGTTTTTCACTTGCTGCACAGAAGCTGTACCTGTCGCAGCCGACCGTCAGCGCGCACATCTGCAATCTGGAAAAGGAGCTGCACACGCAGCTGCTCAAGCGCACGACAAAAACGCTCTCGGTGACACCGGCCGGTCAGACGCTGTATAATTATGCCGCAGAAATCCTCGATTTGCGGCACAAAGCCATTCTGGAGCTGTCCAACGAGCAGGAAACCATGCTGCATATCGGCGTATCGTCCGTGCCGTCGCTGTATCTGCTGCCCGAGCTGCTGGCAGCGTACCACGAGAAGGCCTCGGAGATCCGGTTCCGCACCAGCTGCTCGGACAGTCTGGATGTGATAAACAAGGTCGCAGACAGCACCTGCGATATCGGTCTGGTCGGCACAAAGACCGCAGAGGCCAACTGCGAATTTCTGCCGGTCACCTCGGACGAGCTGGTAATCGCAGCACCGAACACACCGCATTTCCGCGCCTATCAAAGCCAGCCGGACCCGCTGACAGCGCTCCTGCGCGAACCGTTCCTGCTGCGCGAGGACAACTCGGGCACCAAGCAGGAAACACTGTATTTCCTCCAAAATCACGGTCTGTCGCTTGATGAACTGAATGTCATCGCCGTCATGGATGACGCGGCAGCGCTCAAGCGGTGCATCGCACTGGGCATGGGCATTTCCATTCTGTCGCGCGCAACTGTGCAGACCGATGCACAGCAGGGACGCCTGCTGCTGTTCCCCCTCGGACGGTCAGCGTTCCTGCGCCGGCTGTACATTGTGTATCCGTCCATACGGCGTATGTCCGAGCAGGCTATTCACTTTCTGGATTTTATGAAAAGGTATTATCGGATTGGATGACAGCCGTGCTGTCCGGTTTGATATAGCCAATCGGGCAGGAGGCTCTCCTGCATAGAAAGCCGACCTCGCACACCACCGTGCGAACCGACCGGTACACGGCGGTTCTATCCGCAAGGTCAAAACGGACAAAGCGTATTCCTTAAGGCAACACCGGATTATATGGAGGCGGGAAAGGCATCCATTCTGTGTTCCTGTGAACCGGCTGCAGCAATGGTATTTGGCTTTTTCTTGTTTAGAGAAATTCCTGCGGCGCTTTCGATTACAGAACTAATCATTATACCGATCGCACCTGCTATGCTCGTACCTTCTAATAAAAAGCCAGAAATTGTGGAGGAAAATGATCATGTCAAAAGATGAGTATTTGATTACCGATACGCCGCTGAAAGCGCTGACGGTTTTTGCCATGCCGATGATTCTCGGCAGCTTTTTTCAGCAGGTATACAATATGGCCGACTCCATCATCGTCGGTCAGTTTGTCGGCTCTTCCGCACTGGCGGCGGTCGGCGCCTGCGCTGCCCTGACCAATGTTTTCATTTGTGTGGCACTGGGTGCCGGTGTCGGTGCCGGCGTGCTCGTAAGCCGTTATTTCGGCGCCAGAGAGTATGGCAAAATGAAAACCATTGTATCTACCTCCCTGATCAGCTTTTTACTCCTGAGTATCATCCTTGGCGTCTTTGGCTTTTGCTTTTCCCATGCGATGATGAGCGGATTACAGACCCCTGCCGATATTCTGAAGGAGGCAGTACTGTACTTGCGGGTCTATTTCGTAGGTTTTCCGTTTTTGTTCATGTACAATATTCTTTCTACCATGTTCACTTCCATTGGTGAATCAAAAATTCCGCTGGGACTGCTGATCTTTTCATCAATCTTGAATATTGTGCTGGATCTTTGGATGGTAGCCGGTCTGGGACTTGGCGTGTTCGGTGCGGCGCTTGCAACGCTGATCGCGCAGGGCATTTCGGCTGTGTTTTCACTTTTGATTTTCTTTTATCGGATGCGGCGGTATACGAGCAGCTTTGTCTGGTTTAACGGGCAGGAGCTGCGTTCGATGCTTCAGATTGCTGTTCCATCGGTTCTTCAGCAGTCTACCGTATCCATCGGTATGATGATCGTACAGGCGGTGGTAAATCCCTTCGGCACACAGGCGCTCGCGGGATACGCGGCGACGATGCGGGTGGAGAACGTCTTTTCTCTGATTTTTGTGTCCATCGGCAATGCGGTTTCGCCGTATGTTTCCCAGAACCTTGGCGCAAACAAAACCCAGCGCATCAAAAAAGGCTACCGCGCAGCATTGATGCTGGATGTATGTTTTGCTGTTCTTGCCTTCCTTGTCATTGAAACGCTGCACACGCAGATTTCCTCGCTGTTCCTTGGAAAAGACGGAACCGCCCTGGCTTATCAGGTGTCCGGGGATTATATGAGATGGCTTGGCTGCTTCTTTATCTTTATGGGTATCAAAATGGCAACCGACGGAGTTCTTCGCGGACTCGGAATCATGCGGCCGTTCCTCATTGCTAATATGGTAAACCTTGCGATTCGCCTGTCTGTGGCGTTGATCTGTGCTCCGCGCTTTGGTATTGCATTTGTCTGGCTTGCCGTGCCGGCAGGCTGGCTTGCCAACTTCCTGATTTCCTATATGGCTCTCAGAAAATCCTGGCCGACTGAAAAAGTGGTGTCATCTCAGTAAATCCGGATTTACCGCAAATCTGAAATCCTTCGGAACGGCATCTGAAATAATTAACAGCGAAGTAAAAAAACATCCCGAGTCCTGTGCACAGTCCGGGATTGAACTGCACCCCATCTGTCCGACAGTATGATATACTGTCGGACAGATGGGGTGCTTTATTATGTTAAGAGAAAAACCGTAACTTACTCTCCAATCTTCGCTCTCAACTCTTTACGCTTTGCACAGTCAGTCGATAATCTTAATGCTCTCAATAACCGGCTGATTTTCCGTCTTAACCGTACCGTTATCGTCCTCGACCGGCGTATTATCGCAGATTTCATCCACAACATCCATGCCCTTGGTCACATAGCCGAAGCAGGCGTACTGGCCGTCGAGATAGGTGCTGTCCTGCTGAACGATGAAGAACTGCGAGGATGCGCTGTCCGGATTGCTTGAGCGTGCCATCGAAACCGCACCGCGCGTGTGCGACAGCTTGTTCTCCACACCGTTATCCGAAAACTCGCCCTTGATGGTGTTCTCCGAGCCGCCGGTGCCGTTGCCCAGCGGGTCGCCGCCCTGCATCATAAAGCCGGTAATAATGCGGTGAAAGGTCAGTCCGTCGTAAAAACCGTCGTTTGCCAGGTCCATAAAGTTCTGAACCGAGATAGGCGCTGCATCGCCGTCCAGCTCGATGTCGATCGTGCCGTGGTCCTTGATGGTGATCTGTGCATGGTGCTGACCGATGGGCTGTGCGGTCTCCTCAGCGGTCGTCTGCTGCGAGTTATCGCTCGTGTCGGTGGCATCATCCGTCGAGGTCTGCGCGCCTGATTTGCCGCCGCAGGCGGTCAGAACCAGCATCGCCAGCAGGCCAAAAAGCAAAAATGTACGTTTTTTCATATGAAATTCTCCTTTTTAGACAATACCGCATCATTGAACAAGAGCGATTTGCGCGTAAATTTTGCATTCTGATTAGGCGCGGGTTTGCAGCAATACTTTGCGTATTGCAAAAATCCGCAACGACATCAGAGCGTAAAATTTCCGCAAAGCGCCGCAGCTTTAATTGTGCGGTGTTGCCTTATATCCTGAACGGGTGGAATATGAAAATGTTCCCGCGGTACTCCCCTATTATACGGTACTGAGAACGCGAAAACCAGTGTTTTTTCGGTGTCTGCAAAAAAATGCACCGCAGAATTGCGGTGCATTTTCTATCAAATAATACTGTATAGAGCCGATTCCTGCACAAACCGTGTAGTTCCGCGACAGGTCATAGCTTACTTCATAATGTCCTTGTCGTGGGCCGCCTTGGCAACCAGACCGGACAGCGCCAGCAGCGCGATCAGGTTCGGGAATACCATCAGGCCGTTGAACAGGTCGGACAGGTTCCATACCAGATCAACATGCAGTGCGGAGCCGATCACGATACAGATAACAACGATAGCAGCGTAAACCTTAACAGCCTTGTGGCCGAACAGTGCCTTTACGTTCTGCTCACCGAAGAAATACCAGCCGATGATGGTAGAGAACGCGAAGAACAGCATGCAGATGGCAACAAAAGCCATGCCTGCCGAGCCAAGCGAAGCCTTGAAGGCTGCCTGTGCCAGCTCGGTGCCCTGCAGACCGTCCGGTGCGCCCGGATTGAGCATACCCGAGGTCAGGATGACCATAGCGGTCAGCGTCAGTACGATAAAGGTGTCGATAAATACGGAAACGATAGCAATTTCGCCCTGATCCTGCGGACGCTTTACCTTAGCGAGCGCATGTGCGTGCGGCGTAGAGCCCATGCCGGCCTCGTTCGAGAACAGACCGCGTGCAACGCCGTAGCGCATTGCCTGACGAACCGTGATGCCTGCAGCGCCGCCGAGGATAGCCTGCGGGTCAAATGCTGCAACAAAAATGGACTTGAATGCCGGAATGATCGCTGCATGATTGATGCACAGGATAACAATGCAGCCAGCCATGTAGAACAGCGCCATGATCGGAACGACCTTCTCAGTAACGGATGCGATACGGCCTACGCCGCCGAGGAAGATGAACGCTGCAATGATCGCACAGATGATGCCGACAACGATCATCGGTGCGCCGAACGCGGTGTTGAACGCGACGCTGATCGAGTTTGCCTGTACCATGTTGCCGGTAAAGCCCAGTGCAAAAATAATCGCAACCGAGAAGAAGCCGGCAAGGAACTTGCCGAATTTACCGGTAAAGCGTGCGCGGATGTAGTAGATCGGACCGCCGGTAACGTGGCCCTTGTCGTCCGTGGTCTTGTACTTCTGCGCGAGAACCGCCTCGCCGTAGATGGTGGACATGCCGAAGAATGCACTCAGCCACATCCAGAAAATCGCGCCCGGGCCGCCGGAATACAGTGCGGTAGCCGCGCCTGCGATGTTGCCGGTGCCGACCTGCGCCGCGATCGCGGTGGTCAGCGCCTGGAACGGACTCATGCCGTCCTTGCCCGCCTTCTCACCGTTGAGCGAGAAATGGCCGAACAGATGCTTCCAGCCTGCGCCGAACTTGCGCACCTGAACGAAGCGCGTGCGGATGGTAAACACGATGCCGGTGCCAACCAGCAGGTACAGCAGCAGGCCGTTCCATACGACGTTGCTGACCTTGCTTACCCAGTCTGCCAATACTTCCATTGTCATTTTACATACCCCTTCTTTGTTTTGCGGCAAACAAAAAAGCCGAACCCAATCAGCATCGGGTTACGGCTCCAAAGAAACGGAAAGACAGCAAACAGACGGTACACCCTGCACCGTGAGAAAACATTTGCTGTGGTTCCGCGGAACTTATTTTTATATCCTAACGTCTATAAAAACAGGTTCATCTCTGTCCTTTTGCCTGAGAGATTGGCACGCAAACCCCTTTGCGCGCGTTGCACCTTCGGCAGTCCCCTTGAGGAACGTTCTCCAGAGCCACATCCATTTACAGTCCTCATCCGGAAAACCGGACACCTGAGAGTTTTGCTCCTTCGGCAAGTCTTTGACTTTTTCCTGCAAACTTCGTTTGTCGCGTATGTAGTTTATGGATTCAGTGTAACACCGTGACAACATTCTGTCAATGTCAATCAAGATATTCGTGAAAGTTTGTGAAAAACGGCGAATTTCTTGACAACCTATGCTATAATAGATAGGCTATACTGGTAGTATTATTGGTAAATCCAAGTAATCAACAGCATCCCTCGAAAGGAGGAACTTTACATGAATGATGCTTTGCAGCAGCTTCTCGACAGGCTGACGGCTCTGCTGGCGGAAAAACCGCTCATCGGGGCGTGGTACACGACCGTTGTGCGCTTCGTGTTCCCGCTGCTGGCGCTGATGATCCTTGTCGGTGCGATCCGCTCGCTGTGGAAGGTCAAGCACCCGGATGAGGTCTGGGGCTATCTGGTGCTGCGCAACGGCGTGCGCCTGCCCATCACCCACTGGGAGAACATCATCGGACGCGCACCCAGCTGCGATGTGCAGCTGGAATATCCGTCGGTATCGCGTCAGCACGCCGCGCTCATCCGCGAGGATGACGGCAGCTGGACGATATACGACCTCGGTTCCAAGGGCGGCATCAAGGTAAACGACCTGCCGGTGGACGAGTATGCGCTCGTCGAGGACGGCGACACGGTCACCTTTGCGGGTATTCCCGCTATCATGGAGCCCATTACCGCTGAGGAAAAGCGTGCACAGATGGTCGAGCGCCGCATGGAGGGCAAGCCTGCCGGCATGTGGGGTTCGCTCGTACTGCTGACGCTGTTCCAGATCCTCACCGGTCTGCAGCTCATTATCGCACAGGGCGACAAGGCGACCACCACCATTCCGCTCACCTTTTTTGTCTTTACGGTAATCTGCTGGGCGTATTTCATCGTCATGCGCCTGTTCCGCCGCATCGGCTTTGAAATGGAGACGATAGCGTTCTTCCTATGTACGCTGTCACTCGCCGTCACCGGCTCGACCGTGCCGGACGAGCTGCCCAAGCAGCTGATTGCGATTTTGATGGGCCTTGCTATCTTTATCGTGCTCGGCTTCTTCCTGCGCGACCTGACCCGGGCGCAGAAGGTACGCTGGTTTATGAGCGCAACGGCAGTCGGACTGCTGGCTATTACACTGCTGATCGGCTCGTCGCAAGGCGGCGCGAAGGCATGGCTGCGTCTCGGCCCTCTGTCTCTGCAGACCTCGGAAATTGCGAAAATCTGCTATATTTTCGCCGGTGCCGCAACGCTCGACCGCCTGTTCAACAAGCGCAACCTGTGGATGTTCATCGGTCTGACCGCCATCTGCGGCGGCTGTCTCGCGCTGCAGAACGACTTCGGCACCGCACTTGTGTTCTTCGTGACGTTCCTCGTCATCGCGTACCTGCGTTCGGGCGATTTCGCCACCATCGGCCTTGTGTGCGCCGGCTGCTTCGGCGCTGGCATGGTCATGCTGACCATCAAGCCGCACGTTGCCGCTCGCTTCGCTTCCTGGGGACATATCTGGGAGGACGTATACGACAAGGGCTTCCAGCAGACGCATACGCTGACCGCAGCCGCCTCCGGCGGCATGATCGGCGTAGGCGCAGGCAAGGGCTGGCTCTCGAATCTCCCTGCCGCGGATACCGACATCGTGTTCGGTATGCTGTGTGAGGAATGGGGTCTCGTCATTGCCGTGCTGACCATCCTGTGCATCATTACGCTGGCGGTGTTCGCTGTCCGCGCCTGCCGCGCCGGACGCTCCAGCTTTTACACCATTGCCGCATGCGCGGCCACCAGTCTGCTGGTATTCCAGACCTGTCTGAACGTATTCGGTGCGGTCGATATTCTGCCGTTCACCGGCGTTACGCTGCCGTTCGTATCCAACGGCGGTTCGTCCATGCTGTCGGCATGGGGTATGCTCGCCTTTTTGAAGGCGACCGACACCCGACAGAATGCATCGTTCGCGGTTCGTCTGCCCAGCCGCCGCGAGCTTAGAGGGGAGGAGTAACCATGCGGAAAATCGAAAAACGCAGTATTTTCTGTCTGATCCTTGCCGCACTGCTCGGTCTGGGTCTGGCGTTCTTCTGCTTCCGGTTTGTCGTGGACGGCGGCGACTGGGCCTCCTACCCGTACAACCGTCATCTCTATAACAACGCCGGTCAGCTGAAAGGCGGCACCATCCTCGACCGGGACGGCGATATGCTGTCCACGCTCGACGAGGACGGCAACCGCATCTACAACGATGACGCAACCGTCCGGCGCGCCACACTGCACGCCGTAGGCGACAAAAGCGGCAACATCGGCGCGGGTGCGCTCACCTCGTTCGCGGATAAGCTGTCCGGCTACAATCTGCTCACCGGCGTATATTCTCCGCTCGGCACCGGCAACAGCCTGTATCTGACGATTGATGCCTATTTGAACAATGTCGCCTATCAGGCTTTGAACGGAATGAACGGAACGGTTGGCGTTTATAACTATAAAACCGGTGAGATTTTGTGCATGGTGTCCACACCGACGTTTGATCCGGCCAATCCGCCGGACATTGCGGCGGACGATCCCGCGTGGGACGGCGTTTACGTCAACCGCTTGCTGTCCGCGAACTCGATTCCGGGCTCTATCTTCAAGGTTGTGACCATCAACGCCGCTATCGAGAACATCCCCGACCTGTTCCAGCGCAAGTGGACGTGCACCGGCTCGGTCAACATCGGCGGCGAGGAAGTCACCTGCCCGCACGCTCACGGCGAACAGGACATCGAGGAAGCGCTCGCCAACTCGTGCAACGGTGTGTTCGGTCAGCTGGCCGTCGAACTCGGCGGCGAAACCATGCAGAAATACGCGGATGCGGCAGGACTGACCAAGTCCATCAAGGTGGACGGCATTCAGACCTCGGTCGGCAAGTTTGATTTCTCGGGCAATGACAATCAGCTGGCGTGGTCGGGTGTCGGTCAGGGCCAGGATACCCTGTGTCCGATCAACATGCTCCAGTATATGGGCGCGATCGCCAACGGCGGCAAGGCTGCCGTCCCGCGCCTGATCGAAAAATCCACGACCGACTACGGTCTGCCGACCGGCATTTACTATCCGCACAAGTCGGCGCAGCTGATTGACGAAAAGACCGCGGGTACCATCGCGGATATGATGCACAACAACGTCATCGAGACCTACGGTCAGGATCGTTTCCCGGGCATGGATATCTGTGCCAAGTCGGGCACCGCCGAGGTCGGCGCGGATAAGTCACCGAACGCATGGTTCACCGGCTTCCTGCGCGACGAGGCCACGCCGTATGCCTTCATCGTTCTCGTCGAGAACGGCGGCGGCGGCTCATCGGTTGCCGGTACAGTGGCTTCGCAGGTTCTTCAAGCGGCGGTAGAAAAAGCCTACTAAGGAGAGAGAAATCATGGCGCAAAGCACTGAAACACTCCCTAACGGACTGCAATTATTACAGGACGACCGGTTTTTTAAGCTCGGTCAGGACAGCGTGCTGCTCAGCGCGTTCGCCAAGCCGAGACGCAATGCCAAACTGCTCGACCTCGGCTGCGGCACAGGCGCACTGGCACTGCTCGTGTGGCGGCCCGACCTCAAGATTACCGGACTGGAACTGCAGGACGGCCCGCTCGACCTGTTCCGGCAGTCCATCGCGGCAAACGAGCTGGAAAACGTAACCGCTCTGCAAGGCGACCTCCGGCAAATGCGCACGCTGCTGCCGCACGGCAGTATGGATTACGTTATCTGCAACCCGCCGTATTTCGACCGCAACGCAGGCGCAAATGCGCCGACCGCCGAAAAGCGCACCGCAAGACAGGACGCGACCTGTTCGGTCGAGGAACTGGCGGTTGCGGCCTCGTTCGTGCTGCATACCGGCGGCAAAGCCGCGTTCGTATTCCGGCCGGAACGGCTGTGGGTACTGCTTGAAGCGCTTTCGCGCGTGCGGCTCGTGCCGAAAAGAATGCGGTTCGTGCACCAGAGCGTGCAGGCATCGCCAAGCGTCGTCATGGTCGAGTGCCGAAAAGGCGGCAGTACGGAAGGACTTGTTGTTGAGCCGCCGCTGATCGTTGAGAGTGATGAATATTTCCGTATTTACGGAATTGAGCATTGAAAATGGAGCATCAGCGCTATTCTTGCGCGAGTTCCGTCCGTGCTGCGCGGAGACGCGCAATGCGCGATGATTTAATTCGGCACCATGTGCCGCACCTTCATTTTCCATTCTCAATTATCCATTCTCCATTTAAGAAATTCCGGAGGGATTGAATTGTCTACATTATACTTAGTCGCAACGCCGATCGGCAACCTGAGTGATTTATCGCCGCGGGCACGCGAGGTTCTCAGCACAGTGGATTTCATCGCGGCAGAGGACACCCGCGTGACGCAAAAGCTGCTTAACGCCTGCGAATTGCCCAAAAAGCCGATGATCTCGTACTACGAACACAACCGCCGCGCACGCGGTGAAGCAGTTTTGGAGAAGCTGCTCGCCGGTGAGACCTGTGCGCTCGTAACCGATGCGGGCACGCCTGCGGTTTCCGATCCGGGTGAGGATCTGGTCGCGCTGTGCGCCGAGCACGATGTACCCGTTATCCCGATTCCGGGCTGCTGTGCGGCGGTCTGCGCGCTGGCGGCATCCGGTCTGCCGACCGGACGCTGGTGCTTTGAAGGCTTCCTGTCGGTCAACAAAAAAGCCCGCAGAGAGCACTTGGACACTCTGCAGGGTGAAAAACGCACGATGATCTTCTACGAAGCACCGCACAAGCTGTGTGCAACGCTGCGCGACTTGCGCGACGCCTTCGGCGGCGACCGCCGGCTGTCACTCTCGCGCGAGCTGACCAAGCTGCATGAGCAGACGCTCCGCATGACGCTCGACGAGGCGGTTGCCTACTTTGATGCCAACGCGCCGCGCGGCGAGTTCGTGCTCATCCTCGAGGGTACGCCGGACGAGCCGGAGACCGAGCAGGACGAGGCAGACCGTCTTGCCTCTGCCGCCAAGGCGGTCCGCCGCCGCGTGGAACAGGGCCAGACCCAGAAGGACGCGGTCAAGGCGGTTTCCGCCGAAACCGGCGTAAAGAAAAACGCGCTGTACCGCTATGTACTCGATCACGAAGAATAACGAAAAAACCGTTGCAAAAAGCAACGGTTTTTTTCGTTTTCTGCACCTATTTGAGATGTTTCGGACAGCTGCTACGGCAGCAATGTCCGCGTCCGGGGCACTGCGCATGCCGTTCGCACAGCGCAACATCGCCGCCCTCGATCACCAGCCGTTTGCCGTTTACAAGGCAATCCGCCAGCTTGCGGCGGGCGTTGTTGTAGATCAGCTGCACCGTTGTGCGGGCCACGCCCATCTGCGCGGCAGCCTGCTCCTGCTGCAGATTTTCCAGATCCATCAGACGGATGGCTTCATATTCGTCCAGCGTCATTTGCACGCACTCTGTCGTACTTTCCTGCGGGGAAAACTCGCTGAACGTCGGCAGACCGCAGATTCTGCGGCACTTTCTCGGTCTCGGCATGAATTATTCGTGACAGTGACCGCCGCAGCCGTGGCTGCCGCAGGAATGGCCTTCGCCGTGGTCATGGTGCGTGCAGTGCACATTGGGATCAAACGCCAGCGTACCGTTCAGGAACGCCTGCACTGCCTCATCGGCATTGCCCTGCACACCGCCGATCAGACGGATATTGGCCTCCGCAAGCGCTGCCTGTGCGCCGCCGCCAATGCCGCCGCAGATCAGCGTATCCACACCGAGCTGTGCCAGCAGGCCGGCCAGCGCACCGTGACCGCTGCCGTTCGTATCCACCACCTGCGCATGCAGCAGCTTGCCGCCGGATACCTCGTATAGCTTAAACTGCTCCGTGTGGCCAAAATGCTGGAAAACCTCTCCGTTTTCATAGGTAACTGCGATCTTCATAACCATTTCCTCCGAATTCATTTCTGACATATGTCAATAACGCTACTTATAGTCTATCACGTTTTCGGCATATGTCAATAATAAGTTTTGGCATACCACTATCTCATTATATAGGAAGCAGATGCCGATATCCGGATAAAGCAAAAACCCTTCCGAAAATCGGAAGGGTTTTGCCTTGTGTTGACGGAAAAGATGCATTCTTTCCGCACTCGCCGTAATCAGTTCATTGGAGATATGCCTGCACTATACTGCGGATATCCGGAGATAATTTTACTGCGTCTATCTTTCGAACAATTTGGTTGTACAGCGCTGCTGCTTGGTCCTCAAGAGGAGCAAATGGATCGGTGGTATAGAACGCCTTCCGCCACGAATAGGTGCCATCCTTATTGGGATTACAGAAAAAGAAATCATAATAGCGATGATCTTTCATCTTTTCCGTCTGAAAAACAATGACAACCAATTTTTCTCCTTCACTGATAGAATCACATGAGTATGCATCATCAGCCAGTGTCCACCTATAACTTTGGTTCATATGCTCCGGATGGTAAACAACAGTTCCATGATTGTCTTCTGTTAAGAGGTTCAAGCTCTGAAGCAGCGGACTACTTTCGTATTCATACCCGCCTTCGCACTCCCATTCAATCTCATCCATCATGGTCTGCGATGACAACTTTGTGACAAAACGGCAAAGCAGAGCTGCGGTTTCTGAAGGCAGTCGAAGGTCGTGACTAACTAAATTGTCTATGCTTACATTGAAGAATTGGGATAATTTCCAAACCACATCTATACTGAGGCGCTTATTGGTGTTTTCTTTCGCTGTGCGAGAAATATATCCTGCACTAACGCCAAGCATCTTTTCCAATTCGCCCAATCGGATATCATTGGACTTAGCAAGATGGGTAATGTTAGAAACGAGAATGCTGTTGTCGAAATCGCCAATTGAGCTTAAATACTCTTGGATGTATTCATTCTGCCGTTCCTTCATTTCCTCATAGCCAGATGTATCTTCATCGCGCGTAGCAAAATCGATTATGGATTGGAGCGTATTTCTAACCCCCAAAGCCTCTGTCAATTCAGAAAACGATGTAGGATAAATCAGCGATTTCCGTTCTCCCTGATATTCAAATTTATCCTCCATATACTCATCAAATTGCCGAGACATGATATCCCTCCTCCGTATTGTTCAAATATATTTTATACTTTGAACTATAAAATGTCAATAGTTCAAATCGTCAAATTTATGAATGACCGTTTTGAAGGAGAACAGATTAAAATGGAGGCGCACTGGCTAATCCCCCGTGCGCCTCCATTTCTTATTTCAGTCGGATGATCTGCTCATACATTTTTCCCACCGCCTTGTCCTCATGGTAGTGTCCGAAAAACCAGTATTTGAAGCGGCAACGTTTTCGGATTTCATCGAGGAAGTCTGTCAGTACGTCCCGCCGGTACAGCCCGCCGCTGAATATGTCCTGGATGCTGCTGGGACAGCAGTGCGTGATGATGTAGTCTACATCCCAGCCCGCTCTGTCCAGTGTTTCTCTTGCGGTCTGGTATTCTTCCTCGTTGGGCAGTTCCTCTTTCCACCAGGAGCGATGATTGACACTGAACAGCGCCCATGCGGCATTAAGCTGCCGGAGCTTTCGTTCAAGGTTCGGATCGTCCGGCTCCAAAATACCGTCTTGGACATCGTGGTTGCTGGCGCTGCCCATCGTAAAAATCCGCTTTCCGCAAATCTCATAAAGCTGTCCTCGCATCAAGTGCAGGACGCTGGGACAAATCACCTGCACGAGTCCGCCGTGCCACTGGTTGATTGGATAGCTGCAGAGCAGGTCGAAATTTTCGTGATTCCCACTCACAAACAGCGTCATAAACGGTCCGTTTTCCAACCAGTCCAGCCATTGCTGTTCGGTATCGCTGCCATCCCAGATACCGCCGAAGTCGCCGCAAATGACCAGATAATCTGCTTTCGTCAGCTGCACCTGCTCATAAAAGGCTGCGGGGCGAAGTCTGCTGAAATCACCATGTGTATCGCCAGTCATAAAAATTGCCATATTCTTTACTCCATTGCTGCTTACAATTCCTGTTCCATCACCATCTCCGAATCCCGGAAGTGGATGCGGATGGTTTCTGCATCCTCTACCGTGATCTTCTGGATGATCTGACGGACGAACTCATCGTCGAACTCCGTGTAGCCTGCGCTGCACTCCATAATGCTGTCCCACATCTGCTGATGGCGGGCGGCCTGTTCCTCAAAACTGACTTTCATCTGTTGAGCATCCAGAATCTGTGCTTTGAGGGATTCTTTCTCGTCCATCAGTGCCTTCATTTGGGCATTCAGTTCGGCATCGCCCATGTTCTCCAGCAGCCGGTCCAGCAGATCGCTTTGCTCCCGACTCACCGCTTCCAGGTGTTTCTTCAGTTCCAGCAGCTTTGCACCAGCCTGCGATAATGCCTGTTTGGCTTCCTCTGCCATCGCCAGTACATCGGGACAAACCTCCTGCCGGATGGCGGCAAATTCATTCATGGCGGCAAGGATCGCGCTGTGGAGCTTGTTCTCATCCAGTGTCGGGGAGTTATGGCAGTATTTCGTGCCGAACTCCAATCTGGACACGCAGCGCCATACAATACGCTTTTTCCCGTTTCTCGCCCATGTCACTCGTTTGTACGGGGAACCGCACTCACCGCATACCAGCAGTTCTGTCAGGGCGTATTTGCCGGAGTATTTCCCCAGCTCTGTCTTGCCGCTCTTTTGCAGCACCTTGCGCTTGCTGAATCGGCGCGTCATCTCGTTCCGCACCTGATTGAACATCTCTCTGGAGATGATGGCAGGATGGTTGTTCTCCACATAGTACATGGCGCGCTCGCCCTGGTTTTTCTTCACCTTCTTGGAGATGCAGTCCGTGACATAAGTCTTTTGCAGGAGAGCGTCTCCGATATATTTTTCATTCGTCAGGATGTTGTGGATGATGGCGGGCGACCAAGATTCTACACCCTGTGCGGTCGGGACATTTTCCTCGTCCAATTCTCGCTTGATCTGCCCCAGCGTACAGCCGTCCAGATACCGGTGATAAATCCGCTTGATGACCTCGGCTTCCTCTGGGACGATCTCCGGCTGCCCATCCGCACCCTTGCAGTATCCCAGCATCTTTTTGTATTGGAAGGTCACTTTTCCGGCTTCCGCACTTTTTGCTTTGCCCCAAGCGACATTCTTGCTCAGAGATTCGGATTCCGCCTGGGCGAAACCGCTGAACAGGGTGATCAGAAACTCGCTGGATTCCGTCAGCGTATTGATGTTCTCTTTTTCGAAGTACACGCCGATGCCGTTGGCTTTCAGAAGGCGCACTGTTTCCAAGCAGTCCACGGTGTTTCTGGCAAAGCGGGAGAGAGATTTTGTGATGATGAGGTCGATATGTCCTCGTTTACAGGCACTTCTATTGGACAGCGAGAAATATGATTTGAGTTCGCCCCATGGGAATCATTATTTAAGGAGCTGCTTCAAATCTTCTTCCGGCGTGGTGATGGGAGCAATGCCGAAATTCTCTACAAGGTAGTTCAGCACATTGGGCGAAACGAACGCCGGCAGCGTGGGGCCAAGGCGAATATTCTTGATTCCCAGATGCAGCAGCGTCAGCAGGATGCACACTGCCTTCTGCTCATACCAGGAAAGAACCATGGACAAGGGCAAATCGTTCACGCCACAGCCGAACGCCTCCGCCAGCGCCAGCGCGATTTTGACAGCTCCGTAAGCATCATTGCACTGGCCCACATCCATGAGCCGAGGCAGGCCGCCAATGGTCCCGAGGTCAAGGTCGTTGAAGCGGTATTTGCCGCAGGCCAGCGTCAGCACTACGGTGTCGGCGGGTGTCTGCTTGACAAACTCGGTGTAGTAGTTTCGTCCGGGGCGGGCACCGTCACAGCCGCCGACCAGGAAAAAGTGTCGGATCGCGCCGCTCTTTACCGCCTCGATCACCTGATCCGCCACGCCAAGCACCGCGCCATGACCGAAGCCGGTCATGACCGTGCCGCCGCCGTTGATACCGGTGAACGGCTTGTCCTCGTTGTAGCCGCCAAGCTCCAATGCCTTTTCGATGACAGGGGTGAAGTCCTTATCCTCGCCGATGTGCGTCATTTCCGGGTAGGATACCACCGCCGTGGTGAACACGCGGTCGGCGTAGCTTGCTTTCGGCGGCATCAGGCAGTTGGTGGTAAACAGCACCGGCGCGGGGATGTCGGCAAATTCTCTTTGCTGATTCTGCCACGCCGTGCCGAAGTTGCCCTTGAGATGGGCATATTTTTTCAGTTCAGGATAGCCGTGGGCAGGCAGCATTTCGCCATGGGTGTAGATGTTGACGCCTTTACCCTCGGTCTGCTCCAGCAGCAGCTTCAAATCGTGGAGGTCGTGGCCTGTGATGACGATGAACGGCCCCTTCTCCACCGTCAGCGGGAC
>OODQ01000268.1_pt1 | contig 47664 bp, 42 predicted proteins | sample 1671321 | NCBI WGS metagenome assembly OODQ01 (sample SAMN06348144, study PRJEB24527) | human gut metagenome | biome: human gut; feature: ankylosing spondylitis patient; material: feces | host: Homo sapiens | place: China | collected 2015-10
CGTAAAAACGCCCCGACCGGGGCCTGCGTAGGGGCCGTCCCAAAGGGCGGCCCGCTGCGAATAAATGGTGATATATATAACAGGTCCATGAGGTATGGTTTTATAAGCCACGGCTTTTTTCTCGGAGTCAGAATGCTGCGTTCCGCCGCGACAGACTCAAACTGACAACGACGCTTCGGGAAGCCCTCAGCGCGTAGCGGGACGCCTTGACAGGACGTCCCCTACGAAAGCGGTCCGGTGGATCGCCCGGATTCGGCAGGAGAGGTGGGAAGATAGTGATTCGTGGTTCGTGGCTCGTGGGACTGCTCACTGCTAGCTGCTAGTAGGGGCGCCCACGTGGGGCGCCCGTTCGGAATAATGGTATATCCGGCATACATGATAGATGATGCAGGAAAACACGCACATATATCAGTATACGTTATGCTCATATAGTCATAGCGGGCTTGCCACGTGCAAGCCCCTACGGTGCAGTCTGCAGGACTGTGGTTGCTAACTGCGGCCTGCGAATGGCGTTTTCTTCGAACAGAATTTTACGGGATTCCCACAACGGGACACCTAGCCACAGCTGTCCGTTTTGGCAGCCGTCCTGCGCCTCCTGCTGGTCGGCACCTGACGGGCCAAAAAGGCTTACAGGACGTCCCCTACGATATCGCATACAGGCGATGAAATGAATGTCGGTTGCCACAATTCTGCAATACGCAAAAAACACGGCCATCGGCCTTGTGCGTAGGGGCCGACCCGGCTAGGGCGGCCCGCCGCGAATAAATGGTGATATACATAACAGGTCCATGAGGCATGGTTTTGCGAACTGCGACCGGCGAATAGTACATTTTTTTCACATAACGGATTGACTTTTCTTATTGTGAAATATATAATGGATACAAAGAATAAAAGCAAGGACAAAGATGTCTTACGAGTACACATTCTGCCCTTGCTCTTTTTTTACTCTTTGTCAAATTTAAACGAAAGGATGGATGGTTATGCTTTCACGGACCTTGTTGGGAATGAGATGGGGCGACTTATCGGAAGATACGCGCCAGATGTTATTGGACCGCGCCGATATCGACGGTTTTAATGGCGCTGATGGAGACCGTTATAGTCGAGGGACGCTCCATTTCCGCAATACGCTCATGGGAATCCAGGCCTCAGTGGAAACAGACCGTTTTTCCGGTGATATGGGAAATAACGGCATTTTCATTGACGATGATGCTGTCATTTCCCGCATCTAACAATCATTTGAATAAGAACACCTTGCATAAGCCGATAATGATAAAGGCTGCAATGATGATGACACTAATAACCCGAGTCTTAGTAAAGATTTTCGGGTTATTTTGTATATTTTTAGGCGGGACTGGCGGTGGTACTTCCTGTTTAGTGCCGCAAATCGGGCACATGAGGACGCCGTCGCGCAGTTCCGTACCACATTTGGGACAAATCATAAGCTCAACTCCTGTTCTTCTTTTATGTATACTATAGAAGGCTGTACCCGCTGTGTCAAGAAGTTATCTTTTTGTGAGGAAAATATACATATAAAACCTTGTGTATTTGGCGAAAATAGCATACAATTTTATTTATCTGCTGTTTTTTATTACCAGAGAAAAGGAGATACAGCCTTGAAGAAAAAAATTGGCTTGAGTTCCCAAATTTTGATCGGCCTGGCCCTCGGTGCCCTGGTCGGTTATTTGTTCCCAGATTTCGGCGATAAGCTGAAACCCTTCGGTGATGCCTTCCTGCGCATGATCAAGATGATTGTCGTACCCCTTATTTTCAGTACCCTGGTCATGGGTATTGCCGGTACGGGCGATTTTAAAAAGCTCGGCCGCTTAGGCGGCAAGGCCATCATTTGGTTCGAGTTCGCTACGACCATCGCCCTGGCCATCGGCCTGTTGTTCATGAATATTGCAGAACCCGGTGTTGGCGTCACTTTATCGGCTTCGGCAGCGAATGCTTCCAATGCCGCAGCTGCCAGCCAGCACAGTGTCGACCTCGTCGACTATGCCGTCCACATCATCCCGACCAACATCGTCGATGCCATGGCCCGGCAGGATATGCTGCAGATCATCTTTTTTGCCTGCTTCTTTGGCGTCGCCGTCGCCCATATCGGCGGCAAAGGTGAAACCATCGTCGATATCTGCCAGAGTGTGGCTGAAGCCATGTTTAAAGTAACGGGCTATGTCATGCACTTTGCGCCTATCGGCGTCTTTGCCATGATTGCCTATACCGTCGGCAGCTATGGCATTGCCATGCTCATCCCCTTGGGCAAGCTCATCTTGTCCGTCGCCGGTGCTACGGCGCTGTTCATCTGTGTCGTCGCCCTCATTGCCAGCCTTTTTACGGGCATCAATTTCTTCCACGTCATCCGGGCCTTGAAGGACATCCTCTTCCTGGCTTTCTCGACGGCCAGCAGTGAAGCCGCCCTGCCCGGCGCCATGAAGCGCCTGGAAGAATTGGGCGTTCCCAAGACGATTGTCACCTTTGTCATGCCGACGGGTTATTCATTCAACCTCGACGGCTCGACGCTGTACAGTTCAGCCGGTATCTTGTTCATTGCCCAGCTCTACGGTATCCAGATGCCCATTGAGCAGCAGCTGCTGGTCATGGTCACGCTCATGCTGTCGACCAAGGGTATTGCCGGTGTTCCCGGTGCGGGCATCATCGTCGTCGCTGCGACGGCAGCGGCCTTCAATCTGCCTACAGAAGGCGTCGCCATCCTCCTGGGCATCGACCGCCTCCTCGACATGATCCGCACGATCTGCAACGTCTGTGGCAACTGCATGGCTACGGTCGTCGTCGCCTGCTGGGAAAAGGAATTGAACAAGGCAACGTTCAATGAAAAGTACCGCGCTTTTTTGGGCGGAAAAAATGGGTGAGTATTCGCCAAAGTAGACTAAATCTGTTATAATAATAGGGTAAATAAGTGCTCCGTAAGGATTGCCTGACGGAAAACTTCATCTATGAAGCAACCGTGCTCCTCTGCAAAGACTTGACTGCGCAGATGAGGCGAAAGCACAATTATCCGAAGGGACTGTCGCACGGAGGCTTCTGCCATCATGCGTGGTCCCTTTTGATTATAGGTTGTAGATGAGGGCTTTAAATTCAAAGACCTTCACTAAAAACTACAAACTGGAAACTTAAAACTCAAAAAGGGGCGTCGCACGTGCGACAGCCCCTTTTTTCTTTAGGAGGTACGAATATGGAAACGAGAGTCGCTTTAATCGGTATTATCGTAGGAAATCGCCAGGAATCGACTAAATTAAATGAAATCCTGCATGAATATGGCCAGTATGTCGTCGGCCGCATGGGGGTCCCTTATAAGGATAAGGATATCAATGTCATCAGCCTCATCGTCGATGCGCCGCAAGACGTCATCAGCGCTTTGTCGGGGAAATTAGGGATGCTCCCGGAAGTCAGCACCAAGACGATTTACCCGCCTATGCCGCAGTAGGAGGCGCGTATGCTGAAAATTGCGATTTACGGCAAAGGCGGCATCGGGAAATCGACGATGACCAGTAATCTGGCCGCTGCCTTCGCCTATTTAGGCAAGAAAGTCATTCAGATCGGCTGTGACCCTAAGGCCGATTCGACGTTCAATCTGCTCGGCGGCCATCCCGTCCAGCCGGTCATGAATTATCTGCGGGAACACGACGAAGATCCAGAATCCATCGAGGATATTTCCCGCATCGGCTATGGCGGTGTCCTCTGTATCGAAACGGGCGGTCCTACGCCGGGCCTGGGCTGTGCCGGCCGGGGCATTATCGCCACTTTTTCTCTGTTGGAAGATTTAGGCCTCTTTGAAAAATATGAGCCCGACGTCGTCCTGTACGATGTCCTGGGCGACGTCGTCTGCGGCGGCTTTGCAGCGCCTATCCGCGAAGGCTATGCGGAACAGGTCCTCATCGTCACATCGGGCGAAAAAATGGCTCTCTACGCAGCCAACAACATCAATACGGCTGTGGCCAATTTTGCCGACCGCAGCTATGCCAAAGTCCGGGGCATCCTCCTCAACCGCCGCAACGTCCCCGACGAAGAAGCGAAGGTCCGGGCCTTTGCCGAAAAGGCTCACCTTTCCATCGTCGGCGACATTCCCCGCAGCGACGACATCAACCGCTATGAAGATCTGGGCCAGACCGTCATCGAAGGCGATCCGGACCTGCCTATCAGCCATATCTTCCTCGATTTGGCCCAAAAATTATTACAAGACAAGGAATGATTATGACAGAACGAAAACCTTATGCTATCACCGTGCAGGACCTGGTGACGCGCGGCCGCGATGATATCCCGGCTGAACTCGTCACGTCGACGCACCTCATCTATAATTCGCCGGCTGCCCTGGCCTTCAACTCGCCTGGGGCCCAGGGCTTCGGCGTCAAACGGGCAGGCCTGTCCATTCCCGGATCGGTCATGCTCCTGGTCGGACCGGGCTGCTGTGGCCGCAATACGACGATCCTCAGCGAAATGGGCGGGTACAGCGACCGTTTCTTCTTCTATATCATGGATGAAACGGACATCGTCACGGGCCGCCATCTGAAGAAAATCCCCCAGGCCGTCTGTGAAGTCGTCGACAGCCTGGCTGAAAAGCCGTCAGTCGTCATGATCTGCATGACCTGTGTCGACGCCCTGCTGGGGACCGATATGGAACGGGTCTGCCGCAAAGCCGAAAAGGAAGCGGGCCTGCCCGTCGTGCCCTGTTACATGTACGCTCTGACCCGGGAAGGCCGCAAGCCGCCGATGGTCGACGTCCGCCGGGCCATTTATTCGCTGCTGGAAAAACAGCCGCGCCGCCGCCGGACGGTCAATCTCCTGGGCTATTTCGCGCCCTTGCAGGACGACTGCGAGTTGTACGACATCCTGAGAGGCATCGGCTTTAATCAGATCAATGAGATTTCCCGCTGTCCCGACTTTGCCGCCTATAAGGCCATGTCCCAGGCCAACGTCAACATCATCCTCAACCCGGAAGCGCGCCTGGCTGCCCAGGATATGGAAAAGCGCCTGGGTATTCCCAGCATCGAACTGACCCGTCTCTACCAGGTCGCCCAGATTCACAAACAGTATCAGGCCCTGGCTCAGGTACTGGGGACGACCATCGATGACAGTGCCTGGCATGAACGGGCCCAGGCCGTCGTTCGGGCTGTGCGGGAAAAATACAGCGGCACGACCGTGGCCATCGGCGAGATGCAGAACGGCAACGCCTTTGAAATGGCCCTGGCCCTGACCCGCTACGGTTTCGTCATCCGCGAAATCTACGCCAACCTGGGACCGGACGATTTCGTCTACCTGCGCCACCTGGCCCAGCTGAGCCCGGATACGCAGGTATACTCCAATTTGTCGCCGTCTATGCTCTATTACCGGGGACAGGACCATCCTGTCGACATCACTATCGGCAAGGATGCCGCATATTATCATGAACAGGCCGCCCATCTCTCGTGGGATGAAGATATCCAGCCCTTCGGTTATGCCGGAGTCATTTCGCTGTTACAGCGGCTGGAGCAGGCCTTGTTGGAAAGGAAACATCCATGAAAGGTTTATGGAAATATATTTCACCCTTTGCACCGGACGACTCCGGCGCGGCGGCCGTCCTCTACGGACTGAACGGCATCGTCGTCATCTGCGATGCCGGCGGCTGTGCCGGCAACATCTGCGGTTTCGATGAACCGCGCTGGTTCAGTGGGAAAAAGAGTGCCGTCTTCAGTGCCGGCCTGCGCGATATGGACGCCATCCTCGGCCGCGACGACCGCCTGGTCGATAAACTCTGCCAGGCTGCCAAAACGATTGATGCCGACTTTGCCGCCATCGTCGGGACGCCGGTCCCGTCGGTCATCGGCACGGACTATAAGGCCTTGAAGCACATGGCTGAAAAGAAGCTGTCCATCCCAGTCGTCACAGTCGATACGACGGGCATGGATTACTACGACAAGGGCATCGAAAAGGCCTACGACGCCTTATTCCCGGTCCTGGCCGACCCGTCGCAGCAGGCCGAAGCCGATACAGTCGGCGTCCTCGGCGCTGTTCCCCTGGAACTGATGCACCCTGGCGATATCGAATGGATCAGCCAGTCCCTGGTCGAAGACGGCTGGCAGCAGATTCTCTTGTTCGATGAAATCGACGATTACCGCAAGGCCGGCAAGGCCTCCCTCAATCTGGTCCTCTCACCGGCCGGCCTGAAGGCCGCTCAATATCTGCAGAAGACCTTCGGGACACCTTATGAGCTCCATTACTTCGGCCTCGATGCCGTCGTCGATTTTGACGACAACCTCTTTTCTGGCAAGAACGTCCTCATCATCCATCAGGCTGTCGCTGCCTCAGCTATGGCCGCCATGGCCGAAGAAGCCGGTGCCGCTTACGTGACGACGGCTTCGTGGTTCATGGGGCTCCCTGAGCCGCAGAGGACGGACTGTGTCCGGCTCCGTGAAGAAGACGACCTGCGCCGCCTGGCCGACAACGACCAGTTCGACATCATCCTCGGCGATGCCTATTTCCGCCGGGCCCTGCCGAACTTCCACGGCCAATACGTCGATTTCCCGCATTTCGCCGTGTCCGGGAGGGGATAAGATGCATACGGAACGGATTTGTGTCTTTGGCATCGTCCAGGGCGTCGGCTTTCGGCCCTTTGTCAGCCGTATCGCAGCGGCTCATGCCATTTATGGGACGGTCTGCAATAAGGGCTCTTATGTGGAAATCCTGGCCCAAGGTTCCCCGGCGGCGCTGATGGCCTTCCACGATGATTTGGAAGGCAAGGCGCCTGAACGGTCGGCTATCCTGAAAGTCGTCACGACGACGGAAGACCGGCCGCCGTACGAGGATTTTTCCATCGTCGAGAGCGCCAGGGAAAAAGGCGATATCTTCGTGTCGCCGGACATTGCCATCTGCGATGCCTGCAAAGCGGAGCTCTTCGATAAGACCAACCGCCGCTATCTTCACCCCTTCATCAACTGCACGGCCTGTGGCCCGCGGCTGACCATCCTCGATGCCATGCCTTACGACCGCGAACGGACGAGTATGGGCGAGTTCCCCATGTGTCCCCAGTGCGAATATGAATATACCCACGCCGAAACGCGGCGTTACGATGCCCAGCCGGTCTGCTGCAACGACTGCGGTCCGGAAGTCTATCTCCTGGACCGGCCCGAACGGCGCCGTCAGGCCATCATTGCGGCCAGACAGGCGATTATTGATGGAAAAATCATCGCCGTCAAGGGCATCGGCGGCTTCCACCTCTGCTGTGATGCCCGCAATGAACAGGCTGTCCAGACCCTGCGTCAGCGCAAGCGGCGGCCTGTGAAGCCCTTTGCCGTCATGATGAAGGACCTCGACGCCGTGCGCCGGCAGTGCATCATTCCCGACGGGGCGGAAAACGTCCTCGACGGCCATCAGAAGCCGATTATCTTACTGCCCAAGAAAAGCAGTCAGACCCTGGCGCCGTCCATTGCGCCGGGCAATCCGTCTGTCGGCGTCATGCTGCCCTATACGCCGCTCCATCTGCTGCTCTTTACTTATGACGACGGCCTCGCCGTACCGGATGCACTGGTCATGACCAGCGCCAATGAGTCCGGCGCGCCTATCTGTCACGATGACGATGAAGCGCGGCAGGAACTGTCCGGCCTCTGCGACCTCATCCTGAGCCACAACCGCCGCATCCGCCTGCGGGCCGATGATTCGGTCATGGACTGGTATGACGGCAAGCCCTATATGATACGCCGCTCTCGGGGCTATGCGCCGCTGCCTTTCTTCTATGGAAAGGGAAGCGGCAAGGATGTCCTGGCTATAGGTGGGGAATTGAAGAACTGTTTCTGCATCGGCCGCAATCACCTGTTCTATCCTTCGCCGTACATCGGCGACATGGCCGATATACGGACTGTCGAAGCCCTGCGCCAGTCCATCCGGCGCATGACGACGCTCCTCGAAGCCAAGCCGTCTGTCGTCGCTTGCGACCTGCACCCGCGCTATAACACGACGGGCGTAGCCCATGAACTGGGCCTTCCCGTCGTCGCCGTCCAGCATCACTATGCCCATATCCTGTCCTGCATGGCTGAAAACGACTGGGAAGAACCGGTCATCGGCATCGCCTTTGACGGTACCGGCTACGGGACAGACGGGACGATTTGGGGCGGCGAAGTCCTGGTCAGTGACGTCCATGGCTTTCAGCGGTCTGCGTCGATCCAGCCTTTCTGGCAGCGCGGCGGCGACGCATCGGCCCGCGAGGGCTGGCGCATTGCCGTCAGCCTCATCGACAGCTTGCAGAAGGACCGGAGCCAGGCGGCGTCCATGATCGAAGCCCTGCACCTTTGCAGTGAAGCCGAACGGCAGGCCCAGTTCTTCCTGGCTGACCAGCAGATCAACAGCGTCTTGTCGACCAGCGCCGGCCGCCTCTTCGACGGTATCAGCGCTATCTTGGGGATTTGCCGGGCTTCGACCTTTGAAGGCCAGGCGTCGATGGCCCTCCAGTTTGCCGCTGAGGCCTGGGAAAAAGACCATCCCGCACCGGATGTGACGCCCATGGCGCCCATCTATGGCCAAGACCGGCTGCTCCTGCCGACGGGCGTCCTGGTCCGGCAGGTCCTGGAAGGCCGCCTGGCCGGAGAAGCGGCCGGCTGCCTGGCTTATGCATTTCATCAGGGCCTGGCTGCCATGATTGCCGGGGCCTGCCTGGCCGTGCAGGAAGAAACGGGACTGCACGCCGTGGCCCTGAGCGGCGGCGTCTTCCAGAACCGCCTGCTCCTGCGCCTTTGCGACCAGACCCTGCAGCACCTGGGCTTCACTGTCCTCAAGCACAGCACGGTCCCGCCCAACGACGGCGGTATCGCCTTAGGACAGGCCGTTTACGCCGCGTATATGTAGGGGCCGCCTGGAAGGCGGCCCGCAGGCCGCAGTTCGCAGGTCGCAAGGCTCCCCTGATAGGGGAGCTGGCCGCCGCAGGCGGTCTGAGAGGTTGCCTGTTGTTCGATGAACGAAATTAATTGGTTATACATAAAGGAGGAATTATCATGTGTGTAGGGTTACCGGCACGTGTTATGAAAATACAGAATGGAATGGCTCTCGTCGATGCTTCCGGTGCTAAACGGGAAGTATCGGCAGCTCTTATCGACGAACTCGACCCTGGCGATTACGTCATGGTCCACGCCGGCATGGCTATCGCCAAGATTACCGATAATGATGCCGACGAAACAGACGATATCCTGGAGGACCTGAACTGATGGCAGAAGCAAAGAAGCGGACGGCCCTGGATATTATCCGCAGTTATGACGGGCCGAAAATCCGCATTATGGAAGTCTGCGGGACTCATACGCATGAAATCTTCCGCCAGGGCATCCGCCAGATCCTGCCGCCCCAGGTCGACGTCATCTCCGGGCCGGGATGCCCGGTCTGCGTCACGCCTGTCGGTTATATCGACCAGGCCATCTGGCTGGCCCTGGAAAAAGGCGTTACGATCTGCACCTTTGGCGACCTCGTGCGCGTACCGGGCAGTACGATGAGCCTGGCCGATGCCCGCAGTCAGGGCGGTCATGTGGAAATCGTCTATTCGCCTCTCGATGCCTATGATTATGCCAAGGCGCATCCGGACGAAGACGTCGTCTTCCTGTCTGTCGGCTTTGAAACGACGACACCGCCGTCGTGCCTGGCCGTCAAGCAGGCCGTCACCGACGGGATGACAAATTTTTACCTGCTCACGGCTAACAAGACCATGCCCATGGCCTATGAAGCCATGAAGGACAGCGCCGACGCCTTCCTCTATCCCGGCCACGTCGACGCCGTCATGGGGACCCGCTCTGGCGAAGCCATGCTGCAAGAAGGCGTATCCGGCGTCGTCGCCGGCTTTACGGCCAAAGAACTGCTCACGGCCTTTGCCGTCATCCTGGTCAAGTTCCCTCAGGGAAAGCCCTTCTTCAAGAACTGCTATCCCCGTGTCGTCAAGGATGAAGGCAGCCCGGCCGCCCAGGCCCTGATAAAAGAAGTCATGGAACCGTGCGATTCGGAATGGCGCGGCTTAGGCGTCATTCCCCAGTCGGGCCTGCAGCTGCGCCCCGCCTTTGCAGTCTGTGACGCCCGCAAGAAATACAACGTACCGGCTATGGAAGGGCGCGCCAATCCGGCCTGCCGCTGCGGCGATATCCTGCAGGGGAAATGCACGCCGCCCCAGTGCCCGCTCTTTGGCAAGGTCTGCATGCCGGAACATCCCGTAGGGGCCTGCATGGTTTCCCACGAAGGGGCCTGCTCGGCTTATTATTTATATGGAGGCAATTTACATGAGTGATGTCATTACCTTAGCCCACGGCGCCGGCGGCAAACAGACTGCCGAACTCATCGACCGTGTCTTTAAAGCTCATTTTTCCAATCCCCAGTTCACCGGTGACGACGCCGCTGTCCTGCCCATCGGCGGGACTAACCTGGCTTTTACGACAGACGGCTTCATCGTGTCGCCGCCGGAATTTCCTGGCGGCAATATCGGCAAACTGAGTATCTGCGGGACCGTCAACGACCTGTCCTGCATGGGTGCCAAGCCCTTATATCTGTCGTGTGCCTTCGTCATCGAAGAAGGCTTCCCCCTGGCCAAAGTCGAAGAATATGCGGCAGCCATGGCCAAGACGGCTGCGGAAGCCGGTGTGCGCATCGTCGCCGGCGATACGAAAGTAGCCGGGAAAGGCCAGGTCGACCACCTGTTCATTACGACGACGGGTATCGGTCAGATCGTAGACGGCGTCCATACGTCGGGGACCCTGGCCCAGCCCGGTGACGCTGTCATCGTCAGCGGCGATGTCGGCCGCCATGGCTGCACGATCCTCCTGGCCCGCAACCAGTTCGGCATCGATGCCGATGTGACCAGCGACTGCGCGCCTTTATGGGGGACTGTCGAAGCCATGCTGGATACGACCAAGGACATCCACGTCATCCGCGATGCAACCCGCGGCGGCGTCGGTACGGTCCTCTATGAAATCGCCGGCCAGAGCCACGTCGGCATCCACTTGGACAGCCAGGCCATCCCGGTCGACCCGGCCGTCCGCGGCGTCTGCGGCATGCTCGGCCTGGAACCGCTCTATCTGGCCTGCGAAGGCCGGCTGGTCATCTTTGCACCCAAAGCCGTAGCCGGCGATATCGTCGCCACCCTGCGTCAGGGCAAATATTCGAAAGACGCGGCCATCATCGGCGAAGTTACAGCCGACCAGCCCGGCCGGGTCATCATGCGTACGGAAATCGGCGCGGAAACGCTGCTGCCGCCGCCAGGCGGTGAATTACTGCCGCGCATCTGCTAAGGAGGAGGGAGAGCATGATTTACGAAAATGAAATCCATCCACCCCAGGTGCCGCAGTATCATGTCACGCCAGACGGCGCCGAAGTCGCCATCAGCCAGGCGTCGTTCCCCAAACCTTTCCACATCGGCCTGCAGTATGCTTCGCCAGCCCGGGGCCATTGGACCATTGCCCATTCGCCCATGCTCATCCCTGGCTGCCACGAAGTTTACGTCTGCTGTGCCTGCTGCCTTCACGGCGTCGTCTTGTCGGCTGATGAAGTCCCGGACGGGGCCGGCCGCTTCTCTATGGTTACCTTGACGAACGAGAACCTTATCAAAGGCAATCTGGAAGAAATGATGATCGACGGCATTTCCCATATCATCGACGACATGCCCGAACGGCCGAAATGCGTCGAAGGCTTTACCAGCTGTATGCAGCATTTCCTGCACATTGACCTGCGCGTCGTCTACGATACGCTGCGCCAGAAATATCCCGACATCGATTTCATCGACGGCTATATGATTCCGACCCTGCAGCGGCGCTTTACGCCAGACATCCTCGGCCGGCGCCAGCTCGTGCGGGCCGTCCAGCCCCTGCCGAAACAGAAGGCCGTCAACTATGTCGTCAATTACTATCCCGTCGACGAAGATAATGAATTGACAGCCATGCTCCGCCAGGGAGGCTATGCTATCCACGATTTCGCCGCCTGCCAGACCTATGAAGAATATAAGGCCATGGGCGAATCGGTGGCCAACATTTACTTCCTGGAAAATGCCGGTCCAGCGGCCAAGGATATGGAAAAAAGGCTGAATCAGCAGGCCCTGTACCTGCCCTATGCCTATGAGTACGGCCGGATGCGCCGCAATCTGCAAAAGGCAGCAGATGCCCTGGGACTGACCATGCCCGATTGCGATGCCTATGAACAGGCCATCGAAGAAAAAGTCCAAACCCTGCGGGAACAAGTCGGCGACACGCACATCGCCATCGACTATACGGCGACGCCGCGGCCCCTGGAACTGGCTGCGTTCCTCTTGAATCGCGGCTTCAACGTCTACGCAGTCTATCTCGATGCTATTTCGCCAGATGAAAAAGAAACGTTCCAGTTCCTGCAGGAACAGTATCCGGACCTGTCCCTGCGTTCGACGATGCATTTCAAGCGCCGTCTCCTGCCGCGCGACGACAGTAAGAAGTACGGAAAAGTCCTGGCCATCGGCCAGATGGCGGCCTATTTCACGGATACGAAGTATTTCGTCAACCTCATTGAAAACAGCGGCTTCTATGGCTATACGGGCCTATTGAAGATTTTAGATTTGATCGGCCAGGCCAATGCCGCCGAAAATCCCAAGATGAGGGATATCATTCAAATAAAAGCATGGGGGTGTCATGGTTGAAACAAGCACAACGCGTCTTATCGACGTATGCCGTCGACATGTTCGGCATTGCGTCGTCGCTCTTTGAATTAGGCGGCCTCATCGTCATGCACGATGCGTCAGGCTGTAATTCGACATACGACACGCACGATGAACCGCGGTGGTACGATACGCCGAGCATGGTCTATATTTCGGGTCTTAATGAAATCGATACCATCCAGGGTAATGACCAGCGCCTCATCGATGATATCGCCGAAGCCGTAGAAGCGGCCCATCCCCGCTTCGTCGCCATCGGCGGCAGTCCCATGCCGAATGCCATCGGCACGGACTTCAAGGCCATCGAGCGCCTGGTAGCGGCCCGGACGGGCCTGCCGACGCTGGGTTTCCGGACCGACGGCATCCATAGTTACCTGCCCGGTGCCGGCGGCGCCTATGTCTGGCTGGCCAAGACCTTTTTGAAGGCGCCTCATCGCAAGCCGCAGAAACCGGCGAAACGGGTCAATCTCCTGGGCCTGACGCCGCTGGACTTTTCTGTCGTCGGCAATGCGACGACGCTCAAGCAAATCGTCACCGATGCCGGCTTTACCCTGCAGAGCTCGTGGTCCATGGGCGATACCCTGGACACGTTGACCGAAGCGGCCAATGCCGACGTCAATGTCGTCCTGTCGTCAACGGCTTTCTACCTGGCCCAGTACATGCGCGACACCTATGGCATCCCTTATGTTGTCGGCATCCCTATGGGTGAAAAGGGGACGGCTGACTGGCTGGAAGCCTTGCGGAACTGTGATTCGTCGTATCTCACAGGCTTTACGGGACAGGAAAAGTACATCAAAGCCCAGTACGCCCTGGCCGACCTCAATGCCTGGAAGACGGAACAGGCTTATGATGATGCGCCATGCGATGTCCTGGTCATCGGCGAACCGGTCTACCTTTTGTCGATGAAGGCTATGCTCCAGCAGGAAATGGGTATTTCCGACGTCCGCCTGCTCTGCCCCCTTGCCGATGCGCCGCGGTGGCTCTTGAAGGACATGGAAGTTGCCAGTGTCGAAGATGTCATCCGTCAGGAATGCCGCAAAGCCCGCCGGGTCATTGCCGATCCGATTTATGCCCGGCTGCTGCCGGATGAAAAAGAAAAATTCATTTCCATGCCCCATGAAGCCTATTCGGGCCGTCATTACCACGCCGATATGCCCATCTTCGTCGGTCCGTCCTTTGCGGCATGGCTGAAAAATAAATTGACTTGAGGAGGAAGTCTTATGAGAAAATTTGCAATTTATGGGAAAGGCGGCATCGGCAAGTCGACGACGACAGCCAATCTTTCGGCCGCCCTGTCCATGATGGGGAAAAAAGTCGTCCAAGTTGGCTGTGACCCTAAGGCTGATTCGACGCTGAACCTCCTGCACGGACATCCCGTCACTCCGGTCATGGACTACTACCGGGAACATACAGAAGGACCGGATTTCGACCATATCGGCCGGGAAGGCTTCGGCGGCGTCTTCTGCATCGAAACGGGCGGCCCTACGCCGGGCCTGGGCTGTGCCGGCCGGGGCATCATCGCCACTTTCGACCTCATGGACGAACAGGAAGTCTTCCAGAAGCTCCAGCCTGACGTCGTCTTATATGACGTCCTGGGCGACGTCGTCTGCGGCGGCTTCTCTGCGCCCATCCGCGATGGCTATGCCGATGAAATCTTCATCGTCACGTCCGGCGAAAAGATGGCCCTCTACGCAGCGGCCAATATCATCAAGGCCGTCGAAAACTTCAAGAGCCGCGGCTATGCCCAGGTCAAGGGCATTATCCTCAACCGGCGCAATGTCGACGATGAATATGAACTGGTCAAGGCCTTTGCCGATGAACACGGCCTGCCCATCGTAGCCGACATTCCCAGGAGCAAGGAAATCCAGTATTATGAAAATAAAGGCATGACCGTCGTCGAAGGCAATCCGGACCTGCCGGTCAGCCAGATTTATCGGGAGTTAGCTCAAAAGCTGCTCCAGGCTTAGGAAAGGAGCGATACTATGGGGATGAATGATACGCCGTCAGGCGAACGGGTCCATATCGGCTTCTTTGGCCGACGCAACGCCGGCAAATCGAGCGTCGTCAATGCCGTGACCGGCCAGGACCTGTCCATCGTGTCGGCGACGAAAGGGACGACGACGGACCCGGTCTATAAAGCCATGGAACTCCTGCCCTTAGGGCCGGTCGTCATCATCGATACGCCAGGCTTCGACGACGTCGGTGCCCTGGGTGAAGAACGGGTGCGGCGGACGAAACAGGTCCTCAACAAGACGGATATAGCCGTCGTCATCATCGACGCTGCCGAAGGGCGGACGACGGCAGATGACGAAGTCCTGCATCTCATCCGGGAAAAGAATCTGCCCTATCTCGTCGTCTATAATAAGGCCGATCTGCTGGAGCGGCCCGGACAGGCGCAGGACCATGAAATCTACGTCAGTGCCCTGAAAGGAGAGGGCATCCATGAACTGAAGGAACGCCTGGCCCGCCTGAAGCCCGTTGAGACAGCCGCGCCCATCGTCAGCGACCTCATCCAGGGCGGCGATTTCGTCATCCTCGTCGTCCCCATCGACACGGCCGCGCCGAAAGGTCGCCTCATCCTGCCCCAGCAGCAGACAATCCGTGAAATCATCGACAATGACAGCGCCGCCATCGTCGTCAAGGAATATGAACTGCGCCATACCTTGGACTGCCTGGGCCGGAAACCGGCCTTGGTCATTACGGACAGCCAGGTCTTTGCCAAAGTCTCGGCCGACACGCCGCTGGATGTGCGCCTGACGTCGTTCTCCATCCTCATGGCCCGGCACAAGGGCCTGCTGGAAACGGCCGTCCGCGGCGTCACGGCCATCGAAAAACTGCACGACGGCGATACGGTCCTCATTGCCGAAGGCTGTACGCACCACCGCCAATGCGACGACATCGGCACGGTCAAGATTCCCCGCTGGCTGCGCAACTACACGCAGAAGGATATCCGCATCGAAACCGCCAGCGGCCGCGATTTCCCCGACGATTTATCGGGCTATGCCCTGGTCATCCACTGCGGCGGCTGTATGCTCAACGGCCGGGAAGTCCAGTACCGCATGAAATGCGCTGCCGACCAGCAGGTGCCGATTACCAATTACGGCATCGCCATCGCCTATATGCAGGGCATCTTGAAACGCAGCCTCAGCGTCTTCCCGTACTTGCAGTCGCTGGTGTAAAATAGTTTGTAGTTTGTAGTTTGTAGTTTGTAGTTTGTAGGAATTGTAGGGGCGACCACGTGCCTTTTCAGCCCGTCAGGTCATGACTGTAAGGAATGGCAAGACGGTTGCTGAAATGGACCGCCGTAGAGGGGGCGCCCGCTTTGGAGGGATTCGGATGGAACACACGCGTATCGAACGCGATGTACTAGGTGAAGTGGAATTGCCGGAAAATACGATGTACGGTATCAACACGGCCAGGGCTTTGGAAAATTTCCCCTTAGGCCACAAGCGGACGGCTATGCCGCTCATCTATGCCATGGTGACGGTCAAGAAGGCCGCCGCCCTGACCTACGCCCGCCTGGGTGTGCGCGAAGACGGGATTTACCAGGCCATTGCCGCTGCCTGTGACGCCATCCTGGCCGGTCAGTACGACGACGCTTTTGTGACCGAGGCCCTGCAGGGCGGCGCCGGTACGTCGACGAACATGAACGTCAACGAAGTCATCGCCAACGCCGCCTTGGTCATATTGGGGAAAAAGCCGGGCCAATACGACGTCATCCATCCATTGGATGACGTCAACCGCGGCCAATCGACGAACGACGTCTATCCGACGGCCCTGCGCATTGCCGCCATCCGCCAGCTGCGGGAGCTGAGCAAGGCCTGTGCCGACTTGCAGGAAGCCTTCCAGCACAAAGAACAGGCCTATGAGAAGACATATAAACTGGGCCGGACAGAACTCATGGATGCCGTCCCCATGACGGCAGGCGAAGAGTTCGGCGCCTATGCCCAGGCCCTGTCCCGTGACCGCTGGCGCCTCTATAAAATCGAGGAACGCCTGCGCATGGTCAACCTCGGCGGCACGGCTATCGGCACGGCCGATACGGCGTCGCGGCAGTACCGCTACGAAGTCATCGAACAGCTGCGCCAGCTGACGGGCATCGGCCTGGCCGCGGCAGAATATCCCGTCGACCTGACCCAGAACAACGACGTCTTCGTCGAAGTGTCGGGCCTGCTCAAGGCCTTGGCCGTCAATCTCATGAAAATCGCCAACGACTTGCGCCTCATGAATTCCGGCCCTCATGGCGGCATCGGTGAAATCCGCCTGCCTGCCCGTCAGCAGGGCAGTTCCATCATGCCGGGCAAGGTCAATCCGGTCATCCCGGAAATGGTCATGCAGTGCGCCATGAAAGTCATGGCTGACGACAGCGCCATCGCCATGGCCGCCGCTCACGGCGAATTTGAACTCAATGCCTTTGAACCGCTCATCGCCGACTGCCTGCTGGAAAGCCTGCAGCTCCTCATCCGGTCAGTGCGCATCTTCCAGACGGCCTGTGTCGAAGGTCTGGAAGTCCGGGAAGACTCGTGCCGGCAGCACCTCCAGGCTTCGGCTGCCTTTGGCGCAGCCTATATCGGGGCCCTGGGATATGATACGGTGAGCCGCATCATCAAAGACCATGAACCGGACGAAGCCCATCGTATCTTAGAGGCTATGGTGAAAAAATAATCCTTTACGTGAAAGAGGCGTGTCATGTCGAACTTATCGTTGAAACTCGAACAGAAAGCGAAAATATTGCAGGTCCAGCGCCTGACCATCCAGATGCTGGCCCTCCACGCCCAGGATCTGGCCGATTTTTTGCAGGAACAGGTGACGGACAATCCCTTGCTGGATATCCGCTATCACGATGTCCGGCCGGCCGGCGATAAGGGCGATAAGGCCATCGACAATCTCCGCAGCCGCAGTGATTCCCTGGAAGCCCGGCTCATGGCCCAGCTCCGCGTCCAGTCCCTGCCCAGGCCGCAGCTGATGGCGGCAGGCCTGGTCATCGGCTCCCTCGACGATAAGGGCTTTTTCCAGGGCGACCTGGCTTCCCTGGGCACGGCTTATCATCTCACTCCGGAAGACATGAAAAAAGGGCTGGAACTCGTCCAGTCCTTTGACCCGCCGGGCATTGCCGCCAGGGATCTGCGCGAAGCCCTGCTCATCCAGACCCGGCGCAGCCGCAAGGCCCCTGCCAAGACGGAAGCCCTGCTGGCACAGCATTATGAAGACTTCCTCCAGGGGAAATGGCAGAAAATCCAGGCTTCCCTGGCCCTGTCTGAAGCGGGCCTGCAGGCTATCCGCGATTTCCTCAAGACCCTGTCCCTCCAGCCGGCCGGCCAGATTACCCAGGAAGAAGTCTATATCCGGCCGGACGTGGAGATTTATTGCGACGAGAAAGGCCAGCTGGCCCTGCGCTCGTTGGAAGAGATACCGGATGTCTATTTCCGCGATGACTTGTATGACCAGTACGCCGCCCAGGGCGACAAGGAGACCCTGGTCTATATCCGCAAAGCCCGCCGCGATTTCAATGACCTGGCCTCGGCCCTGGCCTATCGCCATCATTCCATCGAACAAGTCGTGACCTGCCTGATGAGCCACCAGAAAGACTATTTCTTGTACCATAAGCCCTTGCAGCCCTTGCGGCAGAAGGACATCGCCGAGGAGACGAAACTCAGCACGGCTACGGTCAGCCGCGTCTGCCGCCACCGCTACGTCCTTTTTGAAGGCCAGGTATATCCACTGCAGTCCTTTTTGGCTACGGCCTATGCCGTCGATAAAGAAGATGGGGCCAGCGTATCCGATAAAGCTATCATGCGGAAAATCGCGGATCTCGTCGAAGGCGAAAATAAGGACCACCCCTATTCGGACCAGGACCTGGCCGAATATTTTGCCTCCGCCCAGATTTCCGTAGCCCGACGGACGGTGACCAAGTTCCGGCAAAAATTGAACATCCCCAACAGCCGCATCCGGCGCCGCTGGAGGCCGTAAAGGCTAAGGCCTCATCTTATTGAAAATCGTCTGCCGCGATACGTTGAGCAATTTGGCTATATCCTTCTGGCTATAGCCTTTTTCTTGCAGTTCTTCAATGAGAATCTGCTGGATCGTCTTTTCCAGGCTCTTCATGTTCAGCTGGAGGGACGCCGTATCCAGCAGGGCGTTCTTTTGGGCCTCGTCCGGGATATCGAATAAGGTATCGTAGTCATCGTCCAGAGTATCGCCAAAAATATAATAGCGCAAGGCGACGCTGTGCAGCTCGCGGATATTGCCCCACCAGTCATGCTGGATGAGGGCTTTTTTTAATGACGCCTTGAGGGGCTGCCGGCGATGGGTGAAATTTTCCAGGAAGTAAGCAAAGAGGTAGAGGATGTCGTCAGGCCGTTCGTTCAGCGGCGGCAGGCTCAGGCGCAGGGTGTTGATGCGGAAGAACAGGTCGCGCCGGAAGCTGCCGGCCTGGACGGCGGCGATGATGTCGGCATTGCTGGCCGAGATGATGCGGATATCCAGAGGGATGACGTAGTCCGAACCGAGGCGCATGACCTGCTTCGTTTCCAGGACGCGCAGGAGCTTCGACTGGATGCTCGGCGCCATGCTGTTGATTTCATCGAGGAATATCGTCCCGTTGTGGGCCATTTCAAAGAGGCCGGCCTTGCCTTCTTTGCGGGCGCCCGTAAAGGACCCGCCGACATAGCCGAAGAGCTCGCTTTCCAGGAGGTCTGTCGGCAGGGCGGCGCAGTTGATGGCCACGAAAGGACCGTGACGGCGGTCGCTGGCATTGTGGATGCTCTGAGCAAAGAGTTCCTTCCCCGTGCCGCTCTCGCCCTGGATGAGGATGGGCGCGCTGTACCGGGCCATGACTTCGGCCTGGCGGATGACGTGCTTCATGCCTTCGTCGACGGTCTTGATGTCCTCGAAATGGTACGTCGCCGTCAGCCCCGTCTTGGAGAGTTTATAGCGGATATTCTTTTCCAGGCGCTGCAGTTCCGTCACGTCGCGGATGGTCAGGATGTATTGGGACCTACTGTCCATGAGGAAAAAGTCAGAATTGGCGATGAGCGTATACGGCGGCCGCTGGAGAATCGTCTCGTGGAAAGATGGGCTCGACCCTTCGGTCCAGTCGGGAAAGATGTCGCGCATGTTCTTCGTCGTCACAGGAATCCCCAGGAAGGACGCAGCCCGTTCATTGATGTGGGAAATGGCGCCGCCCTTGGCATAGAGGATGATGCCGTCTGTGACGTGGGATAAGATGGACGACATCATGGACAGCTGCTTATTGTCCTTTCTTTGAAAGACCAGGAGCTCCTGGGCGTAGAGCAGGACTGAGAGCATCGTCGATTCGCTGGGCCTGATGGAATAAATCGGCATGGGACTGGGATAGGCAATCTGGGGCAGCAGGGGACAGCCGACGATGGCCGTATCCGGCGTGATCGGAAGCTGACGGACCCGCGCTAACAGCTCTAAGTGCGTCTTGTCCAAGCTGTAGCGGGGATAGAAGACGATTTTTTTGCGAAGCTCTTCCGGACAGGCCTCTTTGTTGAACATGAAGTTCTCATTGAGCAGCAAGTGGATCTGTTTGTATTTCGGGGCAATAGAGCGCAGTGTATATAAGGCGTCGTTGGTCGAACTGAACAGGCAGAGGATCGGCACGTTGTCGATGGCCTTGGTCAGTATCTGGTGGGAACCGCTGTTGGTGATGATGACTTTGGCGCCCTGGCGTATCAGGCTGCGGGCCTGGTCGATGAGATGGGGGAAGTCGATGATCGTGACTGTCGTCGTGATGTCATGGGCTTCCAGTTTATCTTTATAAATGTGCAGTATCGTATAGACAGACTGCTGCATCAGTTCGTCAGCAATCAAAAAAGCGATGGTATCCATTTTCTTTCCTCCTCTGTTTCTCTTTCCATCATAAAGAAATACGAAATAAATGTAAAGAAGGTAAAAAGTATTTTACCTAATGAGCCTATCGTCGAAGGCCCCCTTCGGGAAAATGGCTTATATATCTCATGGAATGAATTGGCATGGATATTACATATAGATTAGTGAATAGATAGTGAACCAATCGAACGATGGAGGAGGTATGGAGTATGAAAAAGTTATTGACCGGTGATGAAGCCATCGCTAGAGGCTTGTATGAAGCCGGCGTGTCCTTTGCTTCAGCTTATCCGGGGACACCGAGTACGGAAATTTTGGAAAATGTCGCGAAATATGATGATATGTATGCTGAATGGGCACCGAATGAAAAAGTGGCCATGGAAGCGGCCATCGGCGCCTCTATGTCCGGTGTCCGCTCTTTTGCAGCCATGAAGATGGTCGGCGTCAACGTCGCGGCGGATCCGCTGCTCACCTTTACTTATTTAGGCATCAACGGCGGCTTTGCCTTCGTTTCGGCTGACGACCCGGGGATGCATTCATCCCAGAATGAACAGGATAACCGCAATTATGCCAAGTTTGCCAAAATCGCCATGTTCGAGCCGGCGGATTCGCAGGAATGTATCGACATGACCAAAGAAGCCTATAAAGTCAGCGAAACCTATGGCGTCCCGGTCATGATACGCATGACGACCCGCGTCTGCCATTCCAAGAGTCTCGTCGAAGAACTGGACCGCCAGGAAGTGCCGCCCGTCCTCTATCAGAAACAGCGGGAAAAAATGGATGCCGTACCGGCCATTTCCAAGAAACGCCGCTATGTCGTCGAAGAACGGGAAGAAAAATTGAAGGGTTATTCCGAAATCTGTCCCTTCAACGAAGTAGAGATGCATGATACGAAAATCGGCATCGTCGCTGCCGGGGCAGCCTATATGTATGCCAAAGAAGTCTTGGGCGACCAGGCATCGTACCTGAAGCTGGGTTTCACCTATCCCCTGCCGATGCAGAAAATCAGAGCCTTTGCCGATAGGGTCGACGAACTCTACGTCATCGAAGAACTGGATCCCTTCATGGAAGAACAGATACGCCAGGCCGGGATTCCCTGCCACGGCAAGGATGTCATCCCCAAGATCGATGAGCTGAACCCCAATATCGTATCGGCCGGCGTCCTCAAGAAACAGCAGCACGGCGTGGACGTCCCCGATTCCTGTTTCGTTCCCAGACCGCCTGCTCTCTGTGCCGGCTGTCCGCATCGCGGTTTCTTCTATGAACTGGGCAAGCGGAAAGATACGGTCATGATCGGCGACATCGGCTGCTATGCCTTAGGCGGGTCGGCGCCGCTCAACGCCAAGGACCTGGCCGTCTGTATGGGCAGTGCTTTCTCCGTTGCTCACGGCTTCAGCCATGGCCTCCAGCTCAGTGATCAGAAGAAGCGGGTTGTCGCCTGCATGGGCGATTCGACGTTCTTCCATACGGGCATCAACTCCCTGACCGAAGTGGCCTACAACGGCTCCAACGCCATCTGCGTCATCCTGGACAACCGCATTACCGGCATGACCGGCCACCAGGACAACCCCGGGACGGGCTACAACATCAAAGGGGAACCAGCGACGCTCATCGATGTCGAAACGGTCGTCAAAGCCTTGGGTATCAAGAACGTCCGTACCGTCAATCCCCTGGACCTGAAGGCCATGAAAGAAACGCTGGACTGGGCCTTTGCCATCGAAGATGAACCGTCGGTCATCATCACCAAGTGGCCCTGCGTCCTCAAGAAGTTCTCGAAAGAAGATAAAGCCCAGTTCAACCTCGACAAGACGCCTTGCGTCGTCGATAGAGATACGTGTATTGGCTGTAAGAAATGCCTTTCCACCGGCTGCCCGGCCCTGCGCTATGACAGTGAAAACAAGAAATCCAGTATTGCCCAGGCTGACTGCGTCGGCTGTACGGTCTGTATGCAGGTCTGCCCGGTTCAGGCCATTTCCAGAAAGGGGGATAAATAATATGTCAGATGTAACGAGTGTACTCTTCGTCGGTGTCGGCGGCCAGGGTACGATATTAGCCAGTAAGATCCTCACCATCGGCCTTATCGAACACGGGTACGATGTCAAGATGTCGGAAGTTCACGGCATGAGCCAGCGCGGCGGCAGCGTCAGCACGCAGGTCCGTTTCGGCAAAAAAGTCTATTCGCCCATCATCGGCGAAGGCTCAGCGGATATCCTCGTCTCCTTTGAAGAAATGGAAGCTGCCCGCTATGCCCGCTTCCTCAAGAAAGGCGGCAAGATGGTCGTCAATAAGACACAGATCCCGTCCCTGCCTGTCCTTTCCGGAGCCTGCCAGTATCCCCAGGGTATCATTGAAGAACTGAAGAAACACGTCCCCGTCCGGGACCTCGATGCGACGAAAATCGCCACCGACCTGGGCAATCCCAAGAGTGCCAACGTCGTTCTCCTGGGCGCCCTCATCGAAGCCCTGGGCCTCCATGATATCGATTGGAAGAGCATCATTGCCAAAACAGTGAAACCAGCCTTTGTCGACATCAACTTAAAAGCCTTTGACGCCGGTATGGCTGCGGCCAGACAGTGAGGTGACCGGTCATGGACGTATATCAGGAATATAAAGGGAAATGCTGTACGGCTGACCAGGCCGTGCAGGTCGTCAAGGATGGCGATTGGGTCGATTATGGCATGAGCTGTGCTTATCCGACGGCTCTGGACAAGGCCCTGGCCCGGCGCCAGGGGGATTTGAAGGACATCAAGGTCCGCAATGCCATTTCCTGCCATGCCGTCGCTATTTTGGAAGCCGACCCGGAAAATAGGACCTTTACGTATAATCTCTGGCATTGTTCCGGCATCGACCGGAAGTACCTCGATGCCGGCCGGGCTTATCACGAACCGATGCTGTTCCGCGACTGCGGCTCCTACTATAGGCGGGGCTTTGCGCCGGTCGACGTCGCCATGATCACTGTAGCCCCCATGGACAAGCACGGAAACTTCTCCTTTGGCCTGACCAATGGTTGTACCCAGGAAATGCTCGACGCGGCGGAAACGATCATCGTCGAAGTCAATCCCAACATGCCCGTCGTCTTTGGCATGGGCAGCGACCACATCCACGTTTCGAAAGTCGATGCCATCGTCGAAAGCGAAGAACCGGTCAGCCTGGCGCCGAACCGGGAACCGAGCGCCATCGACCAGCAGATTGCCGAGAATATTTTTCCCTACCTGCACGACGGCATTACCCTGCAGCTCGGTATCGGCGGCATGCCCAATGCCCTGGGTATCCTCATTGCCGAATCGGACTTGAAGGACTTAGGCATGCATACAGAGCTCATGAGCGACGGCTATCTCAACCTGTATAAAGCCGGCAAGATTACCAACGACAAAAAGCCTTTCCAGCGGGGGAAAGGCGTCTTCTCCATTTGTATGGGCTCGAAGGAACTCTATGAATTTTTGGACCACAATCAGGATGTCCTGTCGGCGCCTATGCATTACGTCAACAATCCGGAAACCATTCGCCAGCTCGATGATTTCATTTCCATCAACAGTTGCATCGCCGTCGACCTTTACGGCCAGGTCTGTTCGGAGTCGTCCGGGACGCGGCAGATCAGCGGGACTGGCGGCCAGCTGGACTTCGTGACCGGTGCCTATGCAGCCGACCACGGCAAAGCCTTCCTGGCCATGCCGTCGAGCCGGGTCGATAAGCAGGGCATCCGTCATTCCAATATCCTGCCTAGGTTCACCGCCGGCGACATCATCACGACGCCGCGGACCCAGGCGCCGTACATGGTCACGGAATACGGCGTAGCCAACCTGTCTGGGCTGGCTACTTGGCAAAGGGCCGAAGCGCTGATTAACATCGCTCATCCCGATGTGCGCGAAGACCTGATCAAAGCTGCTGAAGCCCAGCACATCTGGCGGCGGAGCAACAAATGCTAGAAAGTGTCAGGATATTGAACCTCTCCCGCTTATAGAAGCGAGAGATTCTTGAGAAGTTTGATACATGGACTAACGCCTGATAGCCTATTCCAAAGGAGTTAGCTGTCAGGATATCCTTATTCTCAAAGGGCTGTCCAAAAGCCCCTTACACAGTCCCTCGAAATCGAAGTTCTGCTTACTTTGGTAGATACATTTTGCACTTCTTTTCTACCCGTCGCGATTCGCCTATGGCGTCGTGCTGCGGCAAGGGGGAGTGCTCCTCCGAAAACGGCTCAAAGACCGTTGGTTGAAAATACTTTTTTGTTCTCGCAGAAGTTCTAACTGCTATTAATATTATACCACAAGCTCGCCATTCATCCACCACCTAAGAGGTGGGGACGGTGTCAACATATTGTGGGAATTTTTATGAATGAGAAGAAGGACCTCGGTATAAGTGTTACATAACATGCTGATAACCACCATTTTCTATGAGTCGCATCCATTCACCTGTCGAGGTGGATTCACGACCTGGCATATGAGCTACTTTGTCAGGGATGTATGTACAATACGGCAGTTTTCGACGGCTCCATTCTTTCTTCAATATTTCTTGATTGACTTCGGGTTTCGTCGTCTGTCTATGTGCTGTGAATTGTTTCCGCGCATAGGCTTCCAGATTACCGCCATTCGCTATATAGGTGCGCATCCGGGCGATTTGTTCGGCTCCGAGGAGACTCCATCCCATACACCGGGAGCTCAGCCGGTCAGACAGTATATGGCTTACGTGTCCTTCCGTACTGCTAGCAGCATCTGGCTGGGTCAAGGCTTTATGGGGACAGAGCTTTCCATCCAGAAAAAGTACGCCGTCCGAGGAGCTTTCGGCGTCCTTGGCAGACGGGCACTTTCGTTTCATAGATATTGATCAGCTTCATCTCTTTCGCATGACCTTTTTGCATCGCTACATGGTCCTCGTCGGCTTCCACATACACCTTGTGAATCCCTGGTTTCGCTGCTGGCATCACCTCCGCCTGATTGGGAATCGTTCCTAATTTACGAATAGGCTGTAAAACACTTTGCCCACTCAAACGGGCCGGGGGCGTAAGCGCAACGGACTTACGATAACTGACATCCGCAGAACGTGTGACTAAACGAGCTCGGCAAAATGGCTCAATATGCGTAGACTTATCCAATCCCAGCCATTCATCTGACAGGTAATGATAGAAAGAATCCGTCTTGTCCTGATAATATGTCCGGGTAAAGGTAACCTCTCCCCAAAGGGTCGTCAATGTCCGTGAGCGATGGGCTTTGACCTGATAGCGATGTTCCGGCTTGCTGGCGGCATAGATAGCTTCATCCGCTTGTTCCAAGATGGCTTTTAACACCTCACCTCCTGTTTGGTTCACCAATTGTTCCAACTTCTGGCTCAACTGAACCAGGGATACTTCTTGGGATAAGATATTTTGAAGAGATTCATTAAAAAAATGTACCCAAATATTGGCAATTTGTTGTATACTAAACATGAGAAGGACTCCTTTCGTATTGGTTTGCTCTAAACTTATTATACAACAAGGAGTTCCTTCTCTTTTTATATTTTCTTTAATGCATTAAAGTTTCCCCACAATTATTTTACACTATCGAGCACCAGCGGGATGTATATCATGTACACCGCAAGGTGAAAGAACGGCTGCATTTTGCTGCACCGGAGGTACAGGAAGGAATCCGGCAGAGTATCTGGAACCATGATAAAACGAGTCTAGCGCTCTGGCTGGATACAGCTGAATCGGAGGCAGAAGGAAACGATGAATTACAAGACGTGGAACGGTTACGAAAGTATTTAACGCGAAACTGGACGTATGTAGAGCTACTGAATCAGTGGCAGATGCCGGAGAAAGTCCATCTGATACAGCCCGGAGCGTGTGAGGCGGGCCATCGTATATACAACTATCGCATGAAACATCAGGGACGATGCTGGAGCCAGGAAGGGGCGGAAGCCATGGTACAGCTCATCACAGCCATGAAAAACGAAGAATGGGATGCCGTGTATGGCCAATGGGGACGTACAGCCTACAAGCCCATCAGCCAGCGATTTAAGAACATCATGAGGAAAGTGATGAAACGGGTCCCTATGCAGCCTCACAAGGGCGTGCATCAAGGAAGTATAGGAACGTACAGCTCAGCAAGCAGTCCGTTAGGAAAGCTGGCAAAAAGGCTGCAAATGGCACATATTTTGTAAAAATGTGGAAATAAGACCCCGCTTATTACCTAGGTCTAAAGGAAAGACCGGAAACTTCTTGACACTAACTCTTTTCATTATGTGTATTGACGCAACAGACAAACCTGTATATGATGATGGTATCTAAAGGAGGAATGCAATATGGCTTTTACAGAAGAACAGAAACTGACAGATCATCTGCAGCACTTTATTACCTGCTAGACCATTTCTAATGAAGATTTGGATAAAGTGGACTGGCGGGAATTTACCAAGCTTCATGCCCTGCTGGAAGCCTACTATCCTGTTATATATAAACTGTTTGAAGTCATTCCGGTTGGCCGGGCGGGCTTGCTGTTTCATTATGATTCGGGCCATCCGGAAAAAACGCCGCTCGTACTCAGCGCCCATCAGGACGTAGTCGAACCGGGAGCCCTGGAACTCAGGAAGAAAGAACCTTTTTCCGGCGCTTATGAAGATGGCATCATCTGGGGACGGGGTACGACAGACTGCAAACACCTCTTCCTGGCAGAAATGGAAGCCGTGGAAGCCGCCTTTTCCGATGGATTCCGTCCTTCCTATGACCTCTATATTGCACTGGGATACAGTGAAGAAATTTATACCATCAGCGGGGAAGACGGCGGACGGCTTCTCAAGGAAGCACTGGCGGCACGGGGCGTTCATCAGATCGTTCTCTTTGACGAAGGCGGCAGTGTGACGACCGACGATAAGGGGCACCGCATTGCCCACGTCGGTCTGGGAGATAAGTCGCATATTGTCTACGAACTCTATAAAGACGGGACAGGCGGCCATTCCAGTGTACCGGGACTGCATACGGATATGGGAGCTCTGGCCCGCTGCATCGTGGCACTGGAAGATCATCCCCGTCCGTATAAACTGACGGATTTATCCCGGGGTCGGCTGAAAGGTATGGCTAAACTGGAAACGGGGGATAAACAGCGGATTTTCAGTGACCCCGACCGGTACTGGGATGAAGTGTGTGAACTGGCCCGTCAGGATGCCCGCCTCGATGCGCTACTCCATACGACGATATGTGTGACCATGGCCCAGGGAGCCCAGCAGCCTAACGTCATCCCGGCACACGTAAGCGCTACCATCAGTGCCCGCGTACTTCCCGGGGAAACAGGGGACGAAATTCTGGCGTATATCCAGCAGCACCTCACCGGTGGCATTCAGGTCCGCCGCGTATCCGGCATCGACCCGGTCAACGCAGACACCCCGGACAGTGAAGAATTCCGTCTGGTCGAACAGACTATTCACGACGTATACGGTGATGACGTCATCGTCATGCCGGAACTGATGCTGTTTGCGACAGATTCCCGCTATTACAAGGACATTGCCAGGCACATCTTCCTCTTCAGCGGCTATGAACAGGACGATACGTGGGGGCCCATGCACGGTGTCAACGAACGCATTTCTGCTGCCACACTTCCGGGATCTCGTAATTTCTTCCGCAGACTGATGGAAAATTACAATGCATAACAGAATAAGCCTAAAAAAATGGTTTATGGAGTATTTTGTTCCATAAGCCAGTTTTTTTACTTATACGAAAGATAGCATGTTGTATTGCTTCATGCGGCGGATATCCTCTTTGGAAATCATCAGAGATTTGATGAGGTCGTCTGTTTCCGGGAGAATTTTTTTTGAAATAAGCATTTTGGTAGCGACGGGCATTAATGGTCGGGAAGAAACGCCGAATCCCATGGCCCATTTGGTGGGAGCATCTAAAAACGACGCGAGGATACGGATAATATATTTTTCTATATAGGTATCCTGATTCTGGAATTCCATAGTGGTCAGGGCGTCGTAATGGGATATTGTTCCTGTATAAGTGTTTTCACAATTCTGATATTCATCATAATTCTTTATATTCATGTACATGATGGCTGGAAATATATGCTGATTTTCCGGAAATACATTGATAATCGTGCGGTTCAGATGGTTATTACGGCCATCATACATATATATGTACATGTGATTCAGATTTTTGAAGAAATTGGGAACGGTTACAGTTTCTGTTGGGACATTTTCCGGTGGCATGTATAATAACTGCTCGAGGCGGACCTGTAATACCTGTGCAATATCGAACAGGGTATCCAAATCCAAAGAAATTTTACCGCTTTCATATTTGGAAACTGTTGCTTTGCTCTTACAGATGCGATCCGCCAGTTCCTGGACGGTCAGCTTATTCTTTTTCCGGAATGTACGGATTGCCTTACCCGTATTTTCTGTTACCAGAGACATGAAATCACCTCTGATGTCATTGTACACGTTTTTTTGTTTCTTTAAAATATTCAAAATAAAAAAAAACAATTGAAAAAACATGTCTTCTGATGAAATTGGAAGATGATTGGCTCTTATGTTTCGCCTAAAGAAACACAGTGACTATGTTTATGTCTTTAAACGAAACATAGGGGCTTTTGCCAGTGGACATCGGAACTGATATAGTATAAGCATAAACAGAGCGCTCTTACCTATAATAATTATAATTCTGAATAATCACATATTTGTAGAAAAGAGGAATACTGATGACGTACGATTTTGATGAAATCATTGACAGAAAACATACAAATGCGCTTAATACGGATGGATTCCGTGGTTATATTTTTGGAGACACGGAAGGCAAAATGAAATTTCCCTTTAAGGATGATGAATTTGTCCGCATGTGGGTAGCCGACATGGAATTTGCCATGTGCCCTGATGTTATCCAGGCCATCAAGGACCGGGCTGATAAGCGGATTATTGGATACAGCCAGGTATTTGAACCGGATTTTTATGAAGCATACAACGCGTGGAATCAGAAAATGTATGGCTGGACGTATCCAAAAGAAGAAATCTGCTTCTCTTTGGGGATTATTCCTGCTTTATATATGCTTGTCGATCTGTTGTTGGGGGACCACGATTATGCCATTATTAATACACCGGCATACGGATATTTCCAGCACCCGATTGATGAACGGCATAAACACGCTATCCACAATAAGCTGAAATGTGATGCCCAGGGAAATTGGACCATCGATTTTGATGCATTAGAAAAAGACGCTTCCAATCCGTTTGCCAAACTTCTTATCTGGTGCAATCCACAGAATCCGACGGGACGGGTCTGGACAGAAGAAGAACTCCGCAAGGTAGCGGCTATTGTAGAAAAACATAATCTTTGGATTATCAGTGACGAAATCCATTGCGATCTCCTGCGCCAGGGCGTTAAACATATCCCCATGGCTAAGATTATGCCAGAATATAAAAAACTGATTACCTGCACCTCTGTATCCAAAGCATTCAATATGGCGGGGATGATGTTTGCCGAAATTATTATCCGCGATGAAGAATTACGTAAACTTTATATCAGTGAAACCAACACGTACGCTATGAATCTGAATCCCCTTTCTATTGCCGCTCATACGGCCGCTTATGCTAAAGGCCATGATTGGCTGGATCAGCTTAAAACATACCTTGATGGCAATTTTAAACTGGTCAAGGAAACCTTTGCCAGGGAACTTCCGGATATTACGTTCCAGATTCCCCAGGCGACGTATCTGGCATGGGTCAACATGAATCCGTATCTTGGCGATGTGGAAGATATTCCTGATTTCATGGCTAATAAAGCAGGGGTTCTCCTGGAAGGAGGAGATGCACTCTTTGTCGATAATGCAAAAGGCTATATCCGCCTTAATCTGGCTATGCCGCGGGTTATCGTTGACAAAGGCCTGCAGCGTATCGTAAAGGCCGTTAAAGCCCATCAGGCTAAATAAGGGGTGGCCTACTATGGAGAATGCTACAAAACGTATAGGAATGGCTTCGGGCAGTACCCATTGGGAAAAAGCGGGTATGACTCAGGAAGAATGGAAGAAGGCCGTAAAATTCGATAGTACAGACTGGGGCTGGGTAATTATGAGTATTGGCATGGCTATCGGTTCGGGCATTGTCTTCCTGCCGGTACAGGTCGGTCTAGTAGGTCTCTGGGTATTTCTCGCTTCGGCAGTCATCAGCTACCCAATCATGTATGGTTTCCAGCGGCTGTACATTAACACCTTGGCTAGCTCGCCGAAGTGTGAAGATTATGCCAGTGTCATCAGTGGCTATCTGGGAAAAAACTGGGGATTCTTCTTGGGGATTATTTACTTCATCATGATTATTATGGGAGTCATGATGTACTCTACGGCTATCACGAATGACAGTGCTTCCTTTTTGTACAGTTTTGGAGTAACGGATACTATTTTATCTGAAAATCCTCTGTATGGACTGGTCATCATTGTATTATTGGTCGCAGTCGCTTCCCGTGGGGAACAAATCCTTTTTAAAGTATCGACTGGTATGGTACTGACGAAATTAATCGTTATAGCCATATTGGGAGCTGTCATGATTCCCTATTGGAATCTGGCAAATGTAGGTGCATTTCCTAATTGGGGATATTTTATCAAAGAAACGATTGTCATGCTGCCTTTTACGCTATGTTCTATCCTGTTTATCCAGAGCATTAGTCCTATGGTCATTTCTTACAGGACGCACAATTGCAATATTGAAGTGGCATGGTATAAGTCCGTACGGGCTATGAATATTGCCTTTGCCGTATTGTTTATCACGGTATTTTTCTATGCTATTTCCTTCAACCTGGCTATGGGCCATGATCAGGCTGTAGAAGCAGCGGCTAATAATATTTCCTCACTGGCTATGGCAGCCCGGGGAATGGAAGGCAATACGTTGAAAATACTCAGCCTGATATTGAACATTTTTGCTATTACGACTGCTTTCTTCGGTGTTTTTCTGGGGTTCCGTGAAGCCTGTCAGGGAATTGCCATGAATATTCTGAGACGGATGATGCCGGAAGAGCTGATTAATAAAAAGACGGTCTCAATCGGAATCCTGATTTTTGCCGTTCTATTTTCCTGGGGTTCCAATGTATTGAACTTCCCTGTTTTGTCCCTGTTATCGTTCTTTGGGCCAATCGTAGGGATAATCGGCTGCCTCATACCGGCATATCTTGTTCACCGGGTAATGTTTTTACATCAGTATAAAGGAATCATGCTGAATTGTATTGTCCTTATGGGATTGTTACTTCTGGTTTCTCCGTTTTTACGTTTATTATAATTGTGATGAGGAGTGTTGTATCATGTCTATACGTATTATTTCTACGGTAAAAGCACCTGGTGCAGTTGGACCGTATTCCCAGGCTGTAAAAGCCGGTGATTTTCTCTTTGCATCCGGCCAGCTGGGTATTAATCCGGCAACGGGAAAACTGCCGGATGGGGCTGCTGCCCAGGCAGAGCAGAGCCTGAAAAATGTGGGTGCTATCTTACAAGATGCTGGCGTTTCTTATGATGATGTGGTAAAAACGACAGTCTATCTTTCGAATATGAATGATTTTGGTGCTGTTAATGCCGTATATGCCAGTTTCTTTAAGAAAACGCTGCCTGCCCGGTCTTGTGTGGAAATCGGCAAACTCCCCATGAATGGCGATGTAGAGGTAGAAGTAGTTGCTTACTGCAAGTAAATCATGCTCTGCGCTTAGATGAATGCCCCCCCCTTCTTCCCTGGAAAAGGAACAATGGTTCCTTTTTCAGGGATTTTTTTGGCGCCGAATAGGCATGATTAACCCCCCAGTTCAACTGGGGGTAAGTAAAATTTCTTAAAGTAAAAAAAGAACCTCTTCTGAATAATGTAGATGGTCTGGCAACCACTACATTATTCAGAAGAGAGGTTCATGTCAATGAATGACGTAAAAAGTTTATCACATAGCAAATGGCGATGCAAGTATCATATTGTATTTGCGCCTAAGTACCGTAGACAAATTATTTATGGACAAATAAAAGAAGATATAGGAAAGATATTAAGGTCACTTTGTAATCGAAAGCAGGTTGAGTTAATTGAAGGAGAATGCTGCCCGGATCATATTCATATTTTAGTGGCTATTCCACCGCATCTTAGCGTATCTCAATTCATGGGATATTTAAAGAGTAAAAGTGGCCTGATGATTTTTGACCGCCATGCAAACCTGAAATATAAATATGGGAATCGACATTTTTGGTGCCGAGGTTATTATGTGGATACAGTGGGAAAATATGAAGGAGCTATTAAGGAGTATATTCGCAATCAATTACAAGAAGATATTGAAATGGATACATTAGATTTCAAGGAATACGTAGACCCGTTTACGGGTAGCAGGAAAAAGTGGGCCCAAAAAAGCCCCCGAGTAGGGGGCAGCCTGTAATAAAAGTGTGATTGCCTGACTTTTATTCGGTGCACTCTTTAGAGTGCTACCACAGGAGTTAGGCCCTTATAGGGCCTGAGCAAACCACCAGTTTTACTGGTGGTTATGATTCTTCTGTCGGAAAGAGATGTGCGGCAAGGGAATCTGCGCTAAGATGACGGCGGCGAAGACGAGGACGCAGCCTGTCAGTTCTTTGGCCGTCATGACTTCGCCCAGGATGAGCCAGCCTGCCAGGGCGGCGAAGACCGATTCCAGGCTCATGATGAGGGTCGCCGTCGTCGGTTCCGTGTATTTCTGGCCGACGATCTGCAAGGTATAGGCGACGCCGCTGGACAGGCCGCCGGCGTAGAGCAGGGGCCATTTGGCAGCCCACAGGGCAGACCAGTCGGGATGCTCGAAGAGGACCGTCAGCGTACCGGAGAAGAGGAAGGCCGTGGCGAACTGGACCCAGGATAATTTGATGCTGTTGGCCTTTTTCAAGAGGAAATGGTCGATGACCAGGATGTGCAGGGCGAAGAAGACGGCACAGCAGAGGACCAGGAAGTCGCCGAAAGAGACCTGGAAATCGCCGTTGATGCATAAGAGATAAAATCCGGCAATAGCCAAGGCGACGCAAGCCACGATGATTCGCGGGACTTTGCGGCCGATGAAATGGCCCATGAGGGGGACGAGGATGATGTACAGGGCTGTGATGAAACCGGCCTTTCCGGCTGTCGTCATGGAGATGCCGACCTGCTGCAGCGTATCGGCGGCGCCCAGAACCAGGCCGCACCAGGCTCCGCCGATGAGGGTGATGCGGTCCGGTTTCAGCTGTTGCAAAATCGGCGGATAGGTCCCGTCTGTCCCTTTATCGGTAAACAGCAGGATGACGGGAATCAGGACGATGATGGCGATGACATCGCGGGCGGCGCTGAAGGTAAAAGGGCCGATGTAGTCCATGCCAACGCTCTGGGCGACGAAGGCAGCCCCCCAGATGAGGGCCGTAATGAGCAGTAGTATCGTGCCTTTAAGTTGTGAATGATACATGGTATGAATCCTTTCTCGAAACGAAAAATAACCAGAATATTTTCATTTTATACTGACTTAAAGAAAATGTAAACAAAAATAGATTGCCCTGGGAAAGAGCCTGCGGGAATTCAAAGAAGCCGTCAACACGGCGGATGTCAAGGCCGACGAAAAGAATAACGATGAAAAAATAAATGCAGGCCGCAGGTGGCAGGTGGCCAGTCGTAAATACACGGCCTATGGCCTTGTGCGTAGGGGCCGTCCTCCTAAAAGGCGGCCCGTTAGGGAGATTTCATCACGGACTATTCTGGTATAATAGCATATTTTGTAATATTTTTCACAAAATATGATTGCAGTCATCGCGGGAAAGTTTTATACTATATATAAGGTTATCTCATACTACTATTGCAAAGTCATGAAGGAGGAGACTTTAGAATGTACAAACTTTCACAAATTCCTGAAGAGTATAAGAAGAAATTGATCACGGCCGAACAGGCTGCAGCTCTCGTCAAAGATGGCGACCGCGTTTCCTACGGCCTCGGCTGCGCTGCTCCGTATGATATCGACATCGAAATCGGTAAACGGGCGAAAGACCTGCATGGCGTCGAAATCGTCGCTACGACCGTCGTCAAAGATGAACCCTATGCGGCTTATCTCAACAGTGATTCGAACGAACAAATCCGTTTCGCAACGGCTCATATGAACGGTTTTGAACGCAAGATGTCCAAAGACGGCCGCTGCTGGTTCATTCCTATTCTCTTCAACGAATTGCCGAAGTATTGGGAAAACATCGATAAACTCATCATCCAGGTTCATCCTATGGACCAGTGGGGCAACTTCAACCTCGGGCCTCAGGCATCGGACCTTCGCGGCTTGATCCGTGCTGCTAAGACGATCATCCTCGAAGTCAACCAGAATATGCCGAAAGCTCTGGGCTATGAAACGGAACTGAACCTCTGCGACGTCGACTATGTCGTCGAAGGCTCGAACCATCCCATGCCGCAGATCCCCAACCGCGCAGGTACGCCGGTCGATGACAAGATCGCCGATTACATCATCCCCATGATCGAAGACGGCAGTACGCTCCAGCTCGGTATCGGCGGTATCCCGTCGGCTGTCGGCCGCAAACTGGCTGAATCGGATGTCAAAGATTTGAGCGGTCATACGGAAATGCTCGTCGATTCCTATGTCGACCTTTATGAAGCCGGCAAGATTACGGGCAACAAGAACCGCGATAAAGGCAAGATCATCTATGCTTTTGCCGGCGGCACACAGCGCCTCTATGATTTCATCAACGACAACCAGATCGTCTTCAACGCTCCGGTAAGCTACGTCAACAACGTCGGCGTCGTCGCCAGCATCGATAAATTCATCTCCATCAACGGCTGCATCGACCTCGACCTCTACGGCCAGGTCAACGCTGAAACGGCTGGCTATCAGCAGATCAGCGGTACCGGCGGCCAGCTCGACTTCGCCCAGGGCGCTTTCGCATCCAACGGCGGCAAGAGCTTCATCTGCGTCCATTCGACGCGTAAATTCAAGGACGGCCATGTTGAATCCCTGATCAAACCGACCCTCCCGGCTGGCACGGTCATCACGACACCGCGTTCGGCTGTCCACTACATCGTCACTGAATACGGTACAGCCCTGCTGAAAGGCAAATCGACGTGGGAACGCGCCGAAGCCCTGATCAACATCGCTCATCCGGACTTCCGTGAAGAACTCATCAAAGACGCAGAAAAGATGGGTATCTGGACCAAGACCAGCAAGATTTCCATGTAAATAATAGTTTGTAGTCCGTAGGGGCTTGCACGTGGCAAGCCCGTCCAGGATAGTTACCGAATCCCCGGCGGGTCGCCCACGTGGCGACCCCTACAACTTAAAAAGGCTTGTCGCACGGCGACAAGCCTTTTTTCTATGTCCCAGCCAAGCTGGTGATTTTTTCCAGCATGTGCTGGTAGACTTTGATTTTTCCTTCCAGCTCCAGGCTGCTGCACGGATGGCAGTAGTTAGCCTTCGTCATGCTGTCGAAGAAATCAAGGACCATGGCGTCCAGGTCCTTATCGACGATGATGTAGAACGGGTCGGCCTGGCTGTTCATGGCCAGGGTGTTCTTTTTGAAGAAGCTCATGCGGTAGTTGGAATAGAAGGACAGGTTCGCTTCTTTATAGGCCAGGAAGGCCGGCGACAGGTGCATGGTCGACAATGTGATGCCCTGGCTTTTATTCAGGGTCCTGGCGATGGTCTTCAGGTGGTCTATCCGTTCGGCTGGCGTCAGCGTGTATTGCACGTCGGTCAGGTCGATGTGGCCCGTTTCCAGATAGCGCATGAAAGACGGTGTCGGCACGATGACCGATACGCGGGCCTTGGCGATGATTTCTTCCCAGGTAATGCGCAGGCGTTCGATATTGCCGGCCCATTGCCAAAGAAATGGCCGAAGCCCTGAACGTCGAATTTTATGACCGCGACCTCATCGAAGCTGCAGCGAAGAAGATGAATATGTCCGTGTCTATTGCCAGCGACCTGGAGGAATCGGCCAGGCCGAACCGCTTCTGGCGCATGTGCTTCCCACTGGGGCACGACGAATCGCGGAAACAGGACGAACTCTTCCAGGTGGAAAAGAAAATCATCCTGGACCTGGCCGATGCCAAGTCGTGCATCATCGTCGGCCGCTGTTCCGATTCCATCCTGAAATGTTCCAAGCACTTGCTGCGCATCTTTATCTATGCGCCCTATAAAGAACGCCTCAAGAACTGCGTCGAACGGCTCAAGATGGACGAACGGACGGCCAAGGAAATGATACGCAATGTCGACCGGGCCCGCGATGCCTACCAGGTGCGCTACGCCGGCTATCTGCCAGGTGACTTCCACTATACGGATCTGCTCATCAACAGCAGCTTCCTCGGCGTCGAAGCGACGGCCCAGTATCTGACCGAACTGGTACTCAAAAAATACGGTTCCCATCATATCGAAGAAGTATGAAAAGACTCCCGCCAGGGACATGCTGCCTTGTTATTGACAAATGAGATTACCTATTGCATGATAGTGATAATACTAAGAGGTATCAGACAAAGGAGATGTCTTATGGGTGGGAGCAAAATCTGTTATATCTATTTCGTGCTGAGTCAGGCCATCTGGGGCGTACTGCCGGCCTTCTGGCTGCTGTTGCGGCAGCTGCCGCCGCTGTATACGTTGGCTTCGCGGATTGTCTGGGCATCGGTCTTCTGCTTTTTACTGATATTGCAGAAAAAGCTCCTGCCCGATTTGAAATCTATCCGGCAAGAGCGCGGGCAATGGCCTTACGTGGCCGGTGCCTGTATCTTCATTACCCTGAACTGGGGATCCTATATTTACGCCACAACGCAGGGCTTCATCCTCCAGGCCAGCCTGGCCTATTTCATCAATCCCATCGTCCTCGTCTTCTTTGGCGGACTCCTCTTCCACGAACGGCTGCGGCCGGTCCAGAAACTGTCCGTCGTCGTTGCCGGAGCCGGCCTGGTCCTGGCCTTCTGCCTGTACGGCGTCGTCCCCTGCCTGTACGGCGTCGTCCCCTGGCTGTCGTTCTTCATCTGCCTGACCTGGGCGACGTATAGCATGTTGAAAAAGAAAGTCCGCCTGGAAAGCCAGGTTTCGGTCTTCCTTGAATCCTTTTCCATGGTGCCCCTGTCCCTGCTGTTCATCGCCTTCAGCGAATATCACGGCATGGGGGCTGTCGGGACTTTCCAGGGCTGGCAGTGGCTGCTCCTGCCGGCGACGGGCATTGTCACGGCCATCCCGATGATGCTCTTTTCGGCCGGCGTCAAAGGTGTCCCCATTACGACAGGCGGTATGCTCATGTACCTCTCGCCGAGCATTACCCTGGTCATCGGCCTCTTGAGTGGCGAAACCATCACGCCGCCCCTGCGCCTGACCTTCTGCTTCGCCTGGGTAGCCGTAGCCCTGTATATGTACGGCCTTTACCAGACTATCAAAGGGCTCCGGGAAAGCGGATACCATTAGGTACGGTCCTTGTTCCTGAATGACGCTGTAGGGGCTCGCACGTGGCGAGCCCGCTCCAGGATATGTACGATTTCCCGGTTAGTTTGCTAAGAGAACGATTCAAATACCCGGCGGGTCGCCCACGTGGCGACCCCTACAGAAAAAAGGGTGTCGTACGAGGTTTGTGCCACCATCCGCTAACCCCTAACCCCTAACAACTAACAACTAACAACTTGAAAGGAGCTGTCGCGATGCGACAGCTCCTTTTGTATCACTTACTTTCAAAAAATGCTTTGTATGCCAGGTAGCCGCTGTAGGCATCGGCTTTGGCGACGATTTCTAAGGGAGCGTGCATGCTGTGCATGGCTACGCCGCAGTCGACGACGTCACAGCCCCAGTCGGCCATGATGTAGGCGATGGTACCGCCGCCGCCCTGGTCGACCTTGCCCAGTTCCCCGACCTGCCAGGGAACTTCTTTTTCGTTGAAGATGCGGCGGATCTTGGCCATGAATTCGGCGTTGGCATCGTTGCTGCCGGCCTTGCCGCGGGCACCGGTGTATTTGCACAGGCAGATACCGTAGCCGAGCTTGGCCGAATTCTGTTCTTCATAGGCGTCGGCAAAGACCGGGTCAAAGGCGGCGCAGACGTCGGCTGACAGGACTTCGCTGTTGCGCAGGGTCCGGCGCAGCCAGATTTCTTGGTCATGGCCCTGGAGGGACAGGAGTTCGGCGATGAAGTCCGGGAAGTACGACGACTGGACGCCCGTGTTGCCGACGGAACCGATTTCTTCTTTATCGGCAAAGAGGGCGATCTGTGTCTTTTCACCCGGTGCGGCATCGAGGATGGCGGCCAGGTTGGCATAAGAGCAGACGCGGTCATCATGGCCGTGGGACATGATCATCGACCGGTCCAGGCCGACGTCGCGGCTCTTGACGGCCGGGATGATTTCCAGTTCAGCACTGGTGAAATCTTCTTCTTCAATACCGTATTTTTCCTTTAACAAGGTCAGGATAGCCGGTTTTGTCTTTTCTCCTTCGCCGTTCGTGCCAGCCAGGGGCATGAGCATTTCACCGCTGATGGCTTCAGAGAGCTTCTTGGCGGCCTGGTCCTTGCCCAGGTGGGGCAGAAGGTCATTGATGAACAGGACCGGATCGCCCGGGTCTTCGCCGATGGAGACGTCGACGCGGCTGCCGTCGGCTTTATAGACGACGCCGACCAGGGACAGGGGCAGGCAGACCCATTGATATTTCAACAAGCCGCCATAGTAATGGGTCTTGAAATAGACGATTTTATTCTTTTCGACGACAGGCATGGCCTTGACATCCAGGCGCGGGCAGTCGATATGGGAGCCGACGATTTTCAGCCCTTTTTCGATGGGGGCCGAGCCGATGACGGCTAAGATGACCGATTTCCCTTTCTGGTCCCAATAGACCTTGTCGCCGGCCTTCAGGCTGGTGAAGTCAGCCAGGGGATGGAACCCGGCGTTTTCAGCCTGGCGGATGATTTCCTTATTGGCCAGCCGTTCTGTCCGGGCTGTGTCCAGGAACTGACGGTAATGGACGCTGTACGCTTCCATCTGGCCGCGCTGTTCCGGTGAGAAGCGGGCCCAGACGCTGTTTTCTGTATCAAATGCTTTCATGACATAAGCCTCCTCTGTAAATGATGATGTGTGACACTGCATCCTTATTATAACGCACTTATGGGAGCTGTACTAGTTCTTGAAAAAGACAGGGGAAACCGTTGTATTTCTTTATATTGTGTGGTATTATTAATCATACTTTATAAATAATAATTCACACGTGGGAGGGTTTGCCATGATCGATAAAATGACTATCAAAGACTTAGTGAAGCAGGCTGTGCCTGATATTTGTGCCATGCGCCGTCATATCCATGAAAATCCGGAATTATCCGGCGAAGAAGTGGAAACGGCGGCTTTTATGGCAGCCAAGCTGCGGTCTTTCGGCATCGATGTACAGGAGCACGTCGCCGGTACGACGGCGGTCCTGGGGACGCTCAAAGGCGGCAAGCCGGGGCCGGTCATCGCCTTGCGGGCCGATATGGACGCCCTGCCCATGACGGAAGAAACGGGCCTGCCCTTTGCGTCCAATTTTGCAGGCAAGATGCACGCCTGCGGTCATGACGGCCACATGAGCATCCTCCTCGGTGCTGCTGAGGTCCTGAGTCAGGTGAAAGACGATATCCCCGGCACGGTCGTCTTCATCTGCCAGCCGTCTGAAGAAAAATCGCCTGTCGGCGGAGCCAAGGGCCTGGTCGCTTCCGGCGTCCTCGACGGTGTCGATGCTGTTTACGGCCTTCACGTCTGGCCGAGACTGCCCAGCGGCAAAATCGGCGTCCTGCCCGGGCCGATGATGGCCGCTTCGGACCATATCCGCATCGTCCTCAACGGCAAGGCCAGCCATGCCGCCATGCCGCATAAAGGCGTCGACACCATCGTCGCAGCCGCCCAGTTCCTGACGGCGGCCCAGACCATCATCAGCCGCCGCGTCAATCCCCTCTATCCGGCTGTCCTGACTTTTGGCAAAATCACTGGCGGCACGCGCTACAATGTCGTCGCCGATACGGTCGAAATCGAAGGGACCTGCCGGACGTACCATGCGGAGGCCCAGGATGCCGTCGAAGCCCATCTTCAGGATACGCTCAAAGGCATCGATGCCATGTACGGGACGGTCAGCCATCTCGACTATGAACGGGGCTATGCGGCTGTCCGCAATACGCCGCAGCAGGCGGCTTTCGTCGCTGGCGTAGCCAAAGACTGCTTTGGACCGGACGTTCTGGCAGCTGTCGACGAACCGGCCATGACGGCCGAAGACTTTTCCGGTTATCTCCAGAAATTTGATGGCGGTTTCTTCTGGCTCGGTGCGACCAAGCCCGGCGACACGGTTTATCCCCTGCATAATACCCATTTTGCCGTCGATGAAGCCTGCCTGCCAGTCGGCGTCGAACTGATGGTTTCCCTGGTCCTGGCCAAAATGAAAGAAAAGGCATAATTATTTTTGAAAAAATGCAACTTAAAAAAGGAATCTGCCCCCTTCATCTCGAATATATAATATTAACTGAGATTCCATAGGAGGCGATTGTTTTATGAAAGAATACACAAGTGATAAAATTCGCAACGTTGCTGTACTTTCGCATGATGGCGCCGGCAAAACGGCTGTTGTTGAATCATTACTGCTTGCCTGCGGTGCTGTCGATGCTGTTGGCGTCGGTAAAGACAACAAGCATATTATGGACTATGAACCGGAAGAAATTAAGAGAAACGTCACGATCCAGCTCGGCATTGCGCCCTGCGAATGGGAAGGCTACAAGCTGAACTTCCTCGATACGCCGGGGTATTCCGAATTCTGCGGCGAAGTCCGCGCTGCTCTGCGTGCCAGTGACGGCATTCTGCTCGTCGTTTCGGCCGAATCGGGCGTCGAAATGGATACGGAACGGGCCTGGGACTACGGTGTCGAATTGAAATTGCCGCGCATGGTCTATGTCAATAAGATGGATGCGGAACACGCCGATTTCTTCGGCTGCCTGGAAAAATTGCGCGCCGTCTTCGGCAAATCCATCATGCCCCTCCAGATCCCTATCGGTGAAGGCAAGGATTTCCGGGGCATCATCGACGTCTGCAAGATGGTAGCCTGGGAATGGAATAACGGCGAATGCACGGAAATCAAGGTGCCGCCAGAATACATGGCCAAAGCCCGCGAAGTCCGCGAAATGTGCATGGAAGCCGCTGCCGAAGGCGACGACGAATTGCTGGAAAAATACCTCAACGGCGATGAACTGACCATCGAAGAACTGCGAAAAGGCCTGCGCCAGGGCATGCTGACGGGCCGCGTCTGCCCGCTCATGTGCGGCAGTGCCATCAACCATATCGGTACGGCAGAACTCCTGCGCCGTATCATCACCTACATGCCGGATGCTTCGCAGAAAGTCATGATGAGCACGGATAAGAAGACAGGCGAACCGGTCCTGGTCTATCCCAACAAGCCTTTCACGGCCTTCGTCTTCAAGACCCTCATCGATCCCTTTGCCGGCAAACTGAGTTATGTCCGCATTTTCTCGGGCGAACTCAAGGAAGGGGACAAGTTATACAATATGTCCCAGGATAAAGAAGAAAAGATGGGCAAAGTCCTGACCCTGGTCGGCAAGGAACAGATCCCCGTCCCGGCGGCTATTGCCGGCGACATCGTCGTCCTGCCGAAATTGCCGAATGCCCGGACTGGCGATACCTTTGCCGCTCCTGATTTCCCCGTCGTCTATGACCCCATCCGCTTCCCGAACCCGCTGCATACGGTAGCCCTGGTCCCGGAAAAGAAGGGCGAAGAAGAAAAATTGATGAACGCCCTCCTGCGGGTCAGCGAAGAAGACCCGACGTGCCAGGTCGAAAAGAGCACCGAAGGCAAGCAGCTCATCGTCCGCTGCATGGGCGATGTCCACCTCGACCACATCCTGACCAAGATCGAACGGAAATACGGTGTCAAAGCCAAACAGGAAGACGTTTACATCCCGTATCGTGAAACCATCAAGAGCAAGGCGACAGCCGAAGGCAAACACAAGAAACAGAGCGGCGGCCACGGTCAGTTCGGCCACGTCTTCCTGGACATCGAGCCGTTGACGACAGGCGAACCTTTTGAATTCGTCGATAAGATCTTTGGCGGCGCCGTACCGAGACAGTACATCCCAGCCGTTGAAAAAGGCGTCCGTGAAACTTTGGAAAAAGGCCTCATCGCCGGCTTCCCCATGATCAACGTCAAAGTTACCCTGACCGATGGTTCCTATCATCCTGTCGATTCGTCGGAAATGGCCTTTAAAGTCGCTGCCGCTCAGGCCCTCAAGAAAGCCGTACCCGAAGCCAAGCCGATCCTCCTGGAACCGATTTACAACGTCGACGTCGTCATCCCTGAAGATTACATGGGCGATGTCATGGGCGACTTCAGCAGCCGCCGCGGCCGCATCCTCGGCATGGAACACCATCGCAACCGCAAAGGCATCATCGTCGTCAAAGCCCAGGTCCCGCTGGCAGAAATGAAAGACTACGTCACCGTCCTGCGCTCCATGACCCAGGGCAAAGGTACGTTCAATATGGAATTCTTCGACTACGAAGAAGTACCGAAAAAAATCATGGACGAAATCATCGAAAAAAGACAAAGTGAATAAGACTAGTGGCTAGTCGTTCGTAGTTTTTAGTTTGTAGAAATGGGCTTTAAATTTTTAACCATCCGCTAACCACTAACAACTTAAAAGGGCTTGTCGCATGTGCGACAAGCCCTTTTTTTACGAATCACGAATCACGAGCCACGAACCACCAGGCGTCACGGATGTAGGGGCTTGCACGTGGCAAGCCCGTTCCAGACTATGAGTGATTTTCCAGCTCGGAGCCAATGCCACCCAAGGTCCGGCGGGTCGCCCACGTGGCATATGCCAAAACAGCATATACCTGTTTACCTAAACGCCTTGCCAGGGCGCCTCCAGCGTCGTATAATAAGGATATAAGCAAACGTAAAACGTCGTACTAAAGAAAATACATACAGATGAAAGGGTGGTTTTTATGTCCCAATGGACAGATATGTACAGACAGAAATTAATGACGCCGGAAGAAGCGGTAAAAGTGGTCCAATCCGGAGATTGGGTCGATTACGGCATGGGCACGACCCAGCCGATCCTCCTCGACCAGGCCCTGGCAGCGCGCCGTGATGAACTGCAAGATGTCAAAGTCCGCATGTGCCTGAGCGTGGCTCCGCGGCAGATCGTCGAACAGGACCCGGAACGCAAGGCCTTTACGGCCATGAACTGGCATATGAGCGGCTATGACCGGAAGAAGTGCGCTCTCGGCCAGATGAATTTCATCCCCATGTGTTACCGCAACAAGCCGTCCATGTACCGCGACCTCCTCGCCGTCGACGTAGCCCTGATTACTGTCGGTCCCATGGATAAACACGGCTTCTTTAATTTCGGCCCGGCCGTTTCGGCAACGGAAGCCATTACCAAGAAAGCGAAGAAAGTCATCGTCGAAGTCAATGAAGCCATGCCCCGCGTCCTCGGCGGCCGTGGCGAATGTATCCATATCAGCGATATCAACGGCATCGTCGAATATGGCAATCATCCCTTGGCGACCATTCCCTTTACGACAGGCGACGATATCGATGCCAAAATCGCCAAGACTATCGTCCAGCAGATTCCCGACGGAGCGACACTGCAGCTCGGCATCGGCAGTTTGCCGAATACCATCGGCGCCTTATTGGCCGAATCGGACCTGAAAGACCTGGGCGTCCATACGGAAATGCTCGTCGACGCCTTCCGACTCATGTATGAACACGGCCAGCTCACGAACCGCCGCAAGACTTTCTGCCGCGATAAGATAAGCTGGGCCTTCGCCCTGGGGACGCAGGACCTCTATGACTGGATGGACGACAACCCCTTCCTGGCAGCTTATCCGGTAGACGTCATCAATGATCCTTTCATCATTTCTCAGATGGATAATTTCATTTCCATCAATAACTGCATCGACATCGACCTCTTCGGCCAGGTATCGTCTGAATCGGCCGGTACCCATCAGATAAGCGGCAGCGGCGGCCAGCTGGACTTCACCGACGGCGCTTACCGCTCCCGTGGCGGCAAGAGCATCATCGCTTTGCGGTCGACGTTCCACAACAAGAAGACCGGCCGCGATGAATCGCGTATCATCTCGACGATGGCACCGGGCACGACGGTCACGGACCCGCGGTCCCAGGTCAACTGGGTCGCCACGGAATATGGCATGGTCAACCTCATGGGCGCTTCGACATGGGAACGGGCCGAACGCCTCATCAGCATCGCTCATCCCGATTTCCGCGAAGACCTGATCAAAGAAGCTGAAAAAATGAAGATTTGGAGATACAGCAATAAGCGGTAAGGGATAGCAGGTTGCTACTCTGCGGGCCACTAACAACTCACAGCCTCCAGCCGCTAGCTGCTAGCTGCTAACCCCTAATCCCTAACCCCTAGCCCCAAAAAAACTTGTTTCCCTCAGCCTAAAAAGGCAGGCGGAAACAAGTTTTTTTGCGCCTCTAGAGAAAACTGGAAATATTTGTTATAATATAATCGTATGCGCCCATTTGTTCATTTGACGGGCTGCCATATAGACGACAACGATTCGGACTGCGGGTCTTTTGCTGGCCGGCAGTTATTTTCAGTTTGTATATGAGGTGAAATTTGTGGACGAACAACAAGTAGATAAAATTGTGCCGGTTTGTCTGGAAAGCGAAATGCAGACGTCGTACATCGACTATGCCATGAGTGTCATCATCACTCGTGCCCTGCCGGATGTACGCGATGGGCTGAAGCCGGTCCATCGGCGTATTCTCTATGCCATGCATGAAGCGGGCATGACGCCGAACAAGCCCTATAAGAAATCGGCCCGTATTGTCGGCGAAGTTTTAGGTAAATATCACCCCCATGGTGACAGCTCCGTCTATGGTGCGACCGTCCGCCTGGCCCAGGATTTCTCGACGCGCTATCCTTTAGTCGATGGTCACGGCAACTTCGGTTCCGTCGATGGTGACTCGGCTGCGGCTATGCGTTATACCGAAGTCCGCATGGCGAAGATTACCGGCGAAATGCTGGAAGATATCGACAAGGAAACGGTCGATTTCATGCCCAACTACGACGGCTCCCTGCAGGAACCGACGGTCTTGCCGTCGAAGATCCCGAACCTCCTGGTCAATGGCTCGGCTGGGATCGCCGTCGGCATGGCGACGAATATTCCGCCTCATAATTTAGGCGAAGTCATCGACGGCTGTGTTCTGCTCATCGACAACCCTGAAGCCAGCCTGGAAGAAATCATGACCAAAATCAAAGGTCCTGATTTCCCGACGGGCGCTAAGATCATGGGCCGCGATGGCATCATCAAAGCCTATTCGACGGGCCGGGGCAGTATCAAGATGAGGTCCTGTGCGACTATCGAACCGATGAATAAAGGGAAGCACCGCATCGTCGTGACGGAAATTCCCTATCAGGTCAATAAAGCGCGGGTCATCGAGTCCATTGCCGACTTGTCCCGCAACAAGGAAATCGACGGCATCACGGCCCTGCGCGATGAATCGGACCGCAAGGGTATGCGCATCGTCGTCGAATTGCGGGCCGATGTCAATCCCGATATCGTCCTGAATAAATTGTATAAACACACGCAGCTCCAGGAAACGTTCGGCGTCATCATGCTGGCCCTCGTCGACGGCCATCCGCGCGTCCTGACGCTCAAACAGATCCTGAACTACTATCTCGACCATCAGAAAGATGTCATTACCCGCCGCAGCAAGTTTGAACTCGACAAGGCCCTGGCACGGGCTCACATCTTAGAAGGCCTGCTCATCGCCCTGGACCACATCGACGAAGTCATCAAGACGATCCGCGAATCGGCGACAGACGACATTGCCAAACAGTCCTTGATGAGCAAGTTCGGCCTCAGCGAAAAACAGGCCATCGCCATCCTCGACATGCGCCTGCGCCGCCTGACGGGTCTGGAACGAGAAAAAATCGAAGAAGAATATGCTGAATTGGAAAAACGCATCGCTTACCTGCGCAGCGTCCTGGCTGACGAACATAAAGTCATGGAAATCGTAAAGACGGAACTCCTCGATGCCAAGAAGAAATTTGGCGACGAACGGCGTACACAGATTGTAGCCGACTCATCGGATTTCTCCATCGAAGACATGATCCCCAACGAACGCATGGTCCTCACCTTGACCCGCCGAGGCTACATGAAGCGTATCAACGCCAATGTATACCATACGCAGAATAAAGGCGGCCGCGGTATCAAGGGCATGGGGACGAAGGACGAAGACGCCGTAAACCACCTGCTCTATACATCGGCATGGAATACGGTCCTGTTCTTCACCAACTTCGGCCGCGTCTATCGCCTGAAGGCTTACGAAATCCCGGAAGCCAACAGCCGTAACTCCAAGGGCATTGCCGCCATCAATATCCTGCCCTTGTCCAATGGCGAAAAAGTCAACGCCCTCATCGACCTCGACCAGGTCGACCCGTCGATGAACCTGTTCATGGTCACTGAAAAAGGGCTGGTAAAGAAGACCCTTCTCCATGAATTCAAGAACGTCCGCCGCAACGGCCTCATCGCTATTTCCCTTATGGAAGGCGACCACCTGGCCAAAGTGCGCCTGACCAACGGCGACCAGACGATCATCTTGGCGACAAAACTGGGCATGGCCATCTGCTTCAATGAAAACGATGTCCGTCCTATGGGCCGGAATACCCGCGGTGTCCGCGGCATCACACTGGCCGAAGGCGATATGGTCATCGGGGCTGACGTCCTCGAACCGGACTGCCAGGTCCTGACTGTCAGCGAAGAAGGTTTTGGCAAGCGCAACAACATCGACGCCTACAAAGTCCAGCTCCGCGGCGGCAAAGGCATCAAGAACTTCAAGATTACGCCGAAGACCGGCGACATCGTCGGCGTCGAAGTCGTCCATGAAGGGCAGGAACTGATGCTCATCACGTCGAATGGCATCGTCATCCGCACGGATATCGAAAGCATTGGCATCAAGAAAGGCCGCAACACATCGGGCGTCAAGATCCAGAAACTGGAAGGCGACGACAAAGTAGCCGCTCTCGATACCATTGCCATCGAAGGTAACGACGAAGAAGAAAAAGAACAGACGAAATTGTTTAAATAAAAAAAGAGGCCTGCGGGCCTCTTTTTTTTTGCGCCGACCGCAGTTCGCAGGCCGCCTCGGACTCAGATGAGGCGTTCCGCCGCGACAGACTCAGACTGACAACATCGCTTCGAGTAACCCTCGGCTCGTAGAGGAGAACCCCTCCACCGCAAGCGGTCCCCCTCCCCTTCGCAGGGGCGGCT
>OODQ01000273.1_pt1 | contig 47531 bp, 39 predicted proteins | sample 1671321 | NCBI WGS metagenome assembly OODQ01 (sample SAMN06348144, study PRJEB24527) | human gut metagenome | biome: human gut; feature: ankylosing spondylitis patient; material: feces | host: Homo sapiens | place: China | collected 2015-10
CACGGAGGGTAGATCCTATGAAACTGGTAAGCGTGGAAACTCCTGAAAAGAGTGTCTGCAAAATGACCTTCAGCGCTACGGCTGAGGAACTGGAGGCCGCCTCCAATGCGGTCTATGAGCGCACCCGCGCCACTTATACCATCAAGGGCTTCCAGAAGGGCGAGGCCGACCGCGCACAGATCGAGGCTGACCGCGGCGAGCACACCTTCTGGTACGATGCCATCAACGACCTGATGGATCAGGATGTGCCTGCTTTGTACGAGGCTGCTTTGAAGGAACACGGCTTTGCGCCGGTGGATGATCCCAGCTACGATCTGGTAAGCGTGAAAAAGGACGAGGGTTTTGTGGCTACCGCCACCGTGGCGCTGCAGCCCGAGCTGAAACTGACCAAGACCACCGGCTTTACCACCCAGTGCGTCACCCCGGAGGTGACCGACAAGGAGATCGACACGGTGCTGGAGCGCCGCCGCAACTACGCCGCAGAGCTGGTGCCCCACAAGGGCCCCGCTGTAAAGGGCAATGTGGTGCACATGGACTTTGAGGGTCTTCTGGACGGTGTGGCCTTTAAGGGCGGCACGGCAAAGGACCAGTCCGTGCAGCTGGGCAGCGGCCGCATGATCCCCGGTTTCGAGGATGGCATTCTGGGCCACAAGGCAGGGGACGAGTTCGAGATCAACGTCACCTTCCCCAAGAACTACCCCAACAAGGAGCTGGCCGGTAAGCCTGTCGTGTTCAAGATCAAGCTGCATGACGTGTGCGTGCGTCAGCTGCCCGCCCTGAACAGCGATTTTGCCAAGAAGATGGGCAAGGAGACCATGGAGGAGTACCGCGCCTTCGTGAAGCAGCAGCTGTTCGACGGCCGCCACGGCGGTGCGCTGAACCACGCCAAGGATCAGATCCTTGGTCAGCTGGCCGATGCCGCAGAGGGCGAGATCCCCAGCATTCTGGTGGAAAACGCCTACCAGCAGCAGATGCAGGTCATCCAGCAGCAGCTGCAGATGCAGCGCATGAGCCTGACCACCTATCTGAGCCAGATCCACGAGACCCGCGAGAGCTTTACTGCCAAGGTGCGTGCCGCCGCAGAAAAGAACACCCGCGCCCGCATGGCACTGCTGCAGATCGCACAGCAGGAGAACCTGCTGCCCACCGATGAGGAGATCGACAAGCAGCTGGCTGAGCGCGCCGAAAAGACCAAAAAGACGGTGGAGGAGATCAAGGCAGGCACCGATATCGCTGCTCTGCGCCGCAACGAGGGCATCCGCAAGGCTGCCGATTGGGTCATCGACCACTCCACCATCGAGGAAAAGGTAGAGAGCAAGTAAGCGCTGACGGTTTGGAATGCGCTCCGCTTTGCTTTGCGCATCAATAGCGGAAAAATCTTTTGAATTTCGGGACACCGGAGCGTCTGCGGACGCTCCGGTGTCCCTTTTTCACGGAGGACAAAAAACAACGCCGGACAGTCCGCAGACCGCCCGGCATTGGCTGTATCAAGCCTTATGAAAATTGCAGCAGGATCTCGTCCAGATTTTTCCCGATGACCTCCATGGTGCGGAAAAACGCCTCCCGGGTGGCGGCATCGGTGTTTTGCAGCAGGCGGGCAAAAAAGCGCTCCTGCACCTCGCGCCCCCGTGCGATGACCGGCTGCGCCTTTTCAGTGCACAGCAGCTGGGTCTTGCGGCGGTCGCCCGCCACGGCGCGGCGCTCCAGATACCCCTCCTGCACCAGACGATCCACGTTCACCGACACAAGGTTCGCCTTGATCTTGCGGATCTCCACGATATCCCGGGCGGTGGTGCAGTCCGGGTTGTTTGCCAGAAACATCAGGATGTCAAAGGCGGTCTGGGGCAGCTTGAGTTCCTGACACAGCGGCTTGCACATGGCGCTGTACGCCTGCGCGGTCTTGAAGCTGATCTCTATGGTAGGATTCATGCAGCGCTCCTTGGGTTTTGTGTGAATAGTTCATTTTTGAAGTATTATAGTGCAGATGCAGGGAGATGTCAAGAGAGACCCTCTCCCGCAGCGCCGCGCTTTCGCAGAAAGCGGCGCTGTAACTGCTGTTTGCCGTTGCGACCCCTCCCGTAAAAAAGGGTTTCAGGAAAGTCTGTGGACTTTCCTGAAACCCAAAATTAAAAATAATTTTTCCGCTGATGATGCGCAAAGCAAAGCGGAGCGCATTCAAATCCTTTTTCTCAGAACACCGCTACGGCGACCAGACGCACCAGCAGGGCGCACAGCCATGCCACGGCGCACTGGTTCACCACCATGATGGTTGCCCACTTGCCGCCAAGCTCCCGCTTGACCGAGGCCACTGCCGCGATGCAGGGGGTGTACAGCAGGCAGAACACCAGCAGCGGTGCGGCCTGTGCCGGGGTGAGGGCTGCGGTCAGGGCAGCGGTAGAGCCGAAGAGGATGAGCAGCGAGGACACCACGCTCTCCTTGGCCATAAAGCCGGAGATAAGAGCGGTGGAGATGCGCCAGTCCGCAAAGCCCAGCGGGGCAAACAGCGGGGCGATATCGCCCGCAATGCGCGCCAGAATGCTGGCCTGCGGGTCAGCGGTCAGCCGCAGCTGCAGGTCAAAGTTCTGCAAGAACCAGATGACGATGGTAGCGGCAAAGATGACCGTAAATGCCTTCTGCAAGAAGTCCCGCGCCTTTTCCCACAGCAGCTGCGCCACATTTTTCAGGCCGGGCAGGCGGTAGTTGGGCAGCTCCATGACAAAGGGCACGGCTTCGCCCTTGAACACGGTGCTCTTGAGCAGCAGCGCCGCCAGTACGCCCACCAGAATGCCGGTGAAGTACAGCAGCACCATCACAAGCCCTGCATATTGGGGGAAGAAGGCCGCCGCAAACAGGCTGTAAATGGGCAGCTTTGCCGAGCAGCTCATGAACGGCGTAAGCAGAATGGTCATTTTGCGGTCGCGCTCCGAGGGCAGGGTGCGGCTTGCCATCACGCCGGGCACGGTGCAGCCAAAGCCGATGAGCATGGGCACGATGCTGCGGCCGGAAAGGCCGATGCGGCGCAGCAGCTTATCCATCACAAAGGCCACACGCGCCATGTAGCCGGTATCCTCCAGCATGGAGAGAAAGAAGAACAGCACCACGATGATGGGCAGAAAGCTCAGCACGCTGCCCACGCCGGTAAAGATGCCGTCGATGACCAGCGAGTGCACCGCCGCGTTGACATTCCAGTTGGTCAGGGCGGTGTCCACAACGCCGGTCAGGGCGTCGATACCCATTTCCATGAGGTTCTGGAAAAACAGGCCGATGACATTGAAGGTGAGGAAGAACACCAGACCCATGATGGCGATAAACGCCGGGATGGCGGTGTACTTGCCGGTAAGGAACTTGTCGATGCGGTTGGAGCGCAGCTGCTCCTTGCTTTCGTGGGGCTTGACTACCGTCTGCGCCACCAGTTCCTGAATAAAGGAGAAGCGCATATCCGCAATGGCGGCGGCGCGATCCAGCCCGCGCTCCTGCTCCATCTGCACGATGATATGCTCGATCATTTCTTTTTCGTTGGGGTCCAGCTTCAGCGCTTCCTCAATGCGGGGGTCGCCCTCCACCAGCTTGGTGGCGGCGAAACGCACCGGGATGCCCGCCGCCTTGGCGTGATCCTCAATGAGGTGCAAAATGCCGTGGATGCAGCGGTGCACCGCGCCGCCGTGGTCATCCTCGCTGCAGAAATCCATGCGCCCGGGGCGCTCCTGATACTTTGCCACATGGACAGCGTGGTCCACCAGCTCGTCCACGCCCTCGTTCTTGGCGGCGGAGATGGGGATGACTGGGATGCCCAGCATCGCCTCCATCTTGTTGATGCGCACCGTGCCGCCGTTGCCGCGCATTTCGTCCATCATGTTCAGCGCCAGCACCATGGGGATATCCAGTTCCATCAGCTGCATGGTCAGGTAAAGGTTGCGCTCGATGTTGGTGGCATCCACGATGTTGATGATGCCGGTGGGCTTTTCGCCGATGATGAACTGCCGGGTAACGATCTCCTCGCTGGAATAGGGGGACATGGAATAGATGCCCGGCAGGTCAGTGACCTCGGTCTCCGGGTGCCCCTTGATGGCACCGCTCTTGCGGTCCACCGTCACACCCGGAAAGTTGCCGACGTGCTGGTTGGAACCGGTGAGCTGGTTGAACAGGGTGGTCTTGCCGCAGTTCTGGTTGCCCGCCAGCGCAAAGGTCAGGGTCTTATCCTCCGGCAGGGGATGCTCCCCCTCCTTGGTGTGGTACTTGCCGCCCTCACCAAGACCCGGGTGCTCCACCATTTTTCCGTCCACCGGGGCGTGCACCGCCGGGGTCTTTTCGGTGGGGGTCACGGTGATCTGTGCCGCGTCGTCCAGACGCAGGGTCAGCTCATAGCCGTGGATGCGCAGCTCCATGGGGTCGCCCATGGGCGCCAGCTTTACCAGCGTGACCTCTGCTCCGGGGATCAGACCCATATCCAGAAAATGCTGCCGCAGTGCGCCTGCACCGCCCACAGCATCCACTATGGCGCTTTTGCCGATCTGTAACTCTTTTAACGTCATATCCGTTGCCTTCTTTTATATGTACTGTTCTTATGTGTTAGTCTGTGTTAACAAATGTAGTATAGGCTAACTGACAGCGGATGTCAATAGAGAATATAGACATAAAAAAGCACCGCACACTCTCAGGCGAGAATATGCGGTGCTTTGGTTTTATAAGTTACTTCACAGTGTGGTAGCCATCGGGGTTGTTCTTCTGCCAGTTCCAGCTGTCGGCGCACATCTCCTCGATGCCGTACTCAGCCACCCAGCCCAGCTCGTTCTTGGCCTTGGTGGGGTCGGCGTAGCACTCCGCGATATCACCGGGGCGGCGCGGGTCGATGACGTAGGGGATCTCCTTGCCGCAGGCCTTGGAGAAGGCATGGATGACATCCAGCACGCTGTAACCCTTGCCGGTGCCCAGATTGCAGATGAAGAGGCCGCAGCCGGTCTCCAGCTTGCGGATGGCGCACACATGGCCCCGAGCCAGATCCACAACGTGGATGTAGTCACGCACACCGGTGCCGTCCGGGGTGGGGTAGTCGTTGCCAAAGACGTGCACCTTTTCCAGCTTGCCCACAGCCACCTTGGCAATGTAGGGCATCAGGTTGTTGGGGATGCCGTTGGGGTCCTCGCCGATCAGGCCGCTCTTGTGGGCACCGATGGGGTTGAAGTAGCGCAGCAGCGCCACATTCAGGCTGGGGTCAGCCTTGCAGACGTCCTGCAGGATGCGCTCGGTGAAGGCCTTGGTGGTGCCGTAGGGGTTGGTGGTAGCACCCACAGGGAAGTCCTCGGTGATGGGCACACTGGCGGGGTCGCCGTAGACGGTAGCGGAGGAGCTGAACACGAAGTTATGGCAATCATGATGGCGCATCACGTCCAGAATGACCAGCGTGCAGTTGAGGTTATTGTAGTAGTACTCGATGGGCTTGGACACGCTCTCGCCCACAGCCTTGTAGGCTGCAAACTGGATGACGGCGGTGATGTCCGGGCACTCGGAGAAGATCTTCTCCACGTCCTCGCGGCGGGTCATGTCTGCCTTGTAGAAGCGGAAATCCTTGCCGGTGATCTGCTTGACCCGGTCCAGAACCACAGGAGAAGCGTTATAATAGTTATCTGCCACCACGATATCGTAGCCAGCGTTCAACAGTTCGATGCAGGTGTGGCTGCCGATGTAGCCGGCACCGCCGGAAACCAAAATTGCCATAGCCGAGTACCTCTCTCACATAGTATTATCACTTTTATCTCTTTGCGCCGGGCGCTGCCCGGTCTGCTTAAAGCATACCGCTTTTTGCCGCCGACTGCAAGGGGCGCTTTCTTTATTCGGATGTAATTTTGTTGCATCTTCGCGCAACGCACTTTTGATTGACAGAGATTTTTCGCACTTTTCACATGGAGAGAATGCGCCGTTTGTGCAAAACATAGAAATGGAGAGGGAGGATACCCCTTTCTCAGTCACGCAAAAAACGCCTGCCGAAGCAGACGTTTTTGCATGGTGTATCATTTTTAAAGCTTTCCGCACTGCTTGCCGGTGAAGAACCGCAGGGTGGTGGTGGCGCGGAACACCTTGCCTGCCCGCAGCACCGTGGAGGGGAACTCCGGGTGAGAGGGGCTGCACGGATAGTGCTGGGTCTCCAAGGCAAAGCCGCCGTACTTCCGCATGGGCTCGCCGCCCTTGCCCGGGGCGGGGCAGTCCTGCAAAAAGTTGCCGGTGTACAGCTGGATGCCCGGCTGGGTGGTGTACAGCTTCATGCTGATGCCGGTCTTATCACTGGTCGCCCATGCGCAGATGCTCTGGCTGGAGCCGCGTGCGCGGTCGATGACATAGCAGTGGTCGTAGCCGCCGCCCACCATGGTGGTCTGGGAGAAGCCGGTGTCGATCTCCTTGCCGATGGTCTTACCGGCAGTAAAATCCATGGGGGTGTTCACCACGGGCAGGATGTTGCCGGTGGGGCAGGTGGTATTGTTGCCCTCCAGATAGCGGGAGGCGTAGATGCGCAGCTTCTGGTTCAGCACATCGCCGCCGCCGTCCAGATTGAAGTAGCTATGGTTGGTCAGGTTTACGATCGTGTCAGCGTCCGAGGACACACGGTAGTCCATGCGGAAGGTGTTGTCGTCAGTGAGGGTATAGCGCACCGCGATCTTCAGGGTGCCGGGAAAGCCGTCCTCGCCGTCAGGGCTTACAGCTTCCATCAGCAGGGTATCGCCGAAGTACTTCACCTCATAGATTTTCCGGGAAAAACAGCCGTGCAGATGGTGCTCGCCGCAATTTTTTTCCAGCTGATAGGTCTTGCCGCCCAAGGTAAAGACGGCGTTCTCGATGCGGTTGGCGTAGCGCCCCACAAAAGCACCGCAGCAGGTGCTGCCGGACGAGGTGAAGTCGTTCTCGTAATCTGCCATGGTGTCGTGACCCAGCACCACATCCACCGGGCCGTTCTTGGCCGGGACGATGATATTTTTGATCACGCAGCCGTAATCCAGCACACTGACGGACATACCGCCGGGGTTCGAGAGGATATACTCGGTAACATTAGCGCCCTCTTTGGTCACACCGAAGGGCTTGGAACGGATCTGTGCCATTGGGCCTCGCCTCCTAAAGCTTTTTTCGGAAATGCAAAAGGGGCAGACTGCCCCCTTTTGCATCTTGTCTGTATTTATGATTATATCACAGTTTTACAGTTTTGTGTTGGAATCTTTTTAGAATTACCATCCAATTTTTGCGGCGATTTTTTGTTAGAATCATCGAAAGTGCCTACAATACCAAAAAGCGCCCCGCACTTCCGGTGGAAATGCGGGGCGCTTTGGTGATACGGGCTGTAAGCCTTATGCTTCCGGCTGAGGCTGTGCCGCAGAGGACTGGGCGGCAATGAACTCGGCGGCATCGTCCGGGATGTCGTCCAAGTCCTTGTCGCTGCCGATATCCACGTTGAGCGGCGGCTTCTTGAACAGGATATCGTACAGGATCGGCACGATATACAGGGTCATCAGGGTGGCGTAGCTCAGGCCGCAGATGATGACGATGGCCATGCCGCTCATCAGCTGGCTTGCCATATCGTTGCTGAACACCATTTGCAGCATTGCCAGCACGGTGGTCAGGGTGGTCATCAGAATGGGACGCATACGGGTCTTGCCGGTGGCCACCAGCGCGGCGCGGCGCTCCATGCCGCCCATGCGCAGCTGGTTGGCGTAGTCCACGAACACGATGCCGTTGTTGACGACCGTACCCATCAGCACGATGAAGCCCATCATGGAGATCATGGTCAGCTGCTGGCCGGTGAGCAGCAGGCCCAGCAGACCGCCGGTAAAGGCCAGCGGCACGGTAAACAGCACGATGAAGGGGGACAGCAGGCTCTGGAACTGTGCCACCATGACAAGGTAGACAAAGGGCAGGGCCAGTGCCATCCACTGGATCATCTCATCGGTCATATAGTTGACGCTGTCGCTCTCGCCGCCCATGGAGAAGGAGCAGCCCTCCGGCATCTCATCGGTGAGGGCAAAAGCATCCAGCGCCTTTTTCACGGCACGGGCCTGCACCGTGGTGTTGTAGCCCGGGGCAGTCTCGGCAGTGACGGTGACGAACTGGTTCCGGTTCTCGCTGGTGATGGAGTCCGGTGCGGTGCCGGTGGTCCAGCTGGCGATATCCGACAGCTTGCAGGTGCCGGTGGCGGTGGTGCCGTCTGCGGACATGACGGTGGTCTCAAAGGTCATGTCCATCATGTTTTCCTTGGTCAGCGGGTCCAGATTGTTGCTGATCTGCACATCCATGGTGGTGCCGTCCACGGTAACAGGGGTCTGTGCCGTGGTGGTGGTGGTCAGCTTTGCAGCGATCTGCTGGTACACCTGCGCAACGGTCAGGCCGTTGGCGCGTACCTTGTCGCGGTCCACCTGCAGGATGATGGTGGAATCGCCCGCGCCCAGACCGTTGGTGGCGTTCTGGAAGCCATCGGTGCTGTTCACGATGTCTACCACCTTCTCGGACAGGGCGGTCAGGGTCTCGGCGTCAGTGCCGTAGACCTTGATGGTCAGACCGGTGGACAGCTGACTGGTCAGATCATCAGTCATGCCGTACTGCTGGACGGTGGCGGTGCAGTCCGCAACGCCGGCCACGGCTTCTTCCATGGCCTTGCAGGCGGCGTCGATCTTGGAAGAGGAGAGCTCCTCGTTGAGTTTGACGTTGATCTTATACTTGCCGTAGCCGTTGGCGGCGTTCAGCAGGTCGGTGATGGTGGAGGGCAGGCCAAGGTTGGAAACATCCATGCCCGACACGGTGTTGTCGGGGGTAATGCCTACCTCCTCCACGCCGTCCACGGCCATCACAGCCTGTACCACCTTACCGGCTACATCGTAGGACTCCTCCTTCGAGAGGGTGTCGGTGGTGGAAAGGGTGATCATGGCCTCGTTGCTGGTGCTGGTGGGCAGCAGCACGATGCCCATGGAGACCACCCGCCAGCAGCAGAACACCAGCAGCAGCACGGCGGCTGCCAGCGGTACAAAGCGATTTTTCAGCGCCTTTTCCAGACTGCGGCCGTAGGCGTCCTGGATCTTATCGAACCATGCCAGCTTTTTGGGCTGGGCATTCTTCAGCACGGTAGCCGAGGCAGCAGGCACCACGGTCAATGCCACGATGAGAGAAGCCATCAGGCAGTAGCCGATGCACAGGGACATGGGACCCATCAGGCTGCGGATGAGGCTGGCAGAGAACACTGCCGGCAGGAACACACACACCGAGGTAAGGGTAGAGGCCACAACGGACATACCCACCTGACGTGCACCCTGCACCGCAGCGCGGGCGGCGGGCACGCCGCGGCCGCGCAGACGGTAGATGTTCTCGATGACAACAACAGAGTTATCCACCAGCATACCGATGCCCAGCGACAGGCCGGCCAGCGTCATAACGTTCAGGTCAAGACCCGTGAAGTACATCAGCACCACGGCAAACAGCACCGACAGGGGGATACTGACGCCGACCACCAGCGTGGGCTTGACGTCCTTCAGGAAGATGGCCAGCACGACGATGGCCAGTGCGGCACCCACCAGCATACTGGTGAGGATGCTCTTGATCAGGATGCTGATGTAGTTGCCCTGATTGGACAGCACCACAACGTGCAGGCCCTTGTACTGGGCTTCCAGCTCCTTGAAAGCGTCCAGACAGTTGGCAGATACGTCACCTGCGCTGGAACTGTCGTCCTTGTAAATTTTCAGCACCGAGGCCTGCTCGCCGTTCAGGCGGGTGTAGCTGTCAGCGGCGTTGTCGATGATCTCCACGTCTGCCACATCGGAAAGGCGCACGTCGCCGTAGCCCTCCACATGGAGCAGCAGTGCACCGCGGATATCGTCCACGCTGTCGTATTCCTCGCCCACCTTCAGCAGCCACGACTCGCCGCTTTCGTCCTTGACGTAACCGGCGGGCATGGAGAAGTTCTGGGCGTAGATGAGGGTGGCAAGGGTCTTGATATCCAGCTGCTTGGTCACGTCGGCGCTGGCAAGCGCCTTTTCCTTGGCGGCCTCGTACTGGGTCTTGGCCTCGCTGAGCTGCTTTTCGTACTCATTCAGCTGCTCGCGGGCTTCGGTAAACTGCATATAGGCGACCATCTGCTGCTGGGTAAAGTTGCCCAGCGCTTTGGAGAACTCGCTCATCATGCCGGGCACGTTGTCCATGGCCTTGATGGTATCTTCCAGCGTCTTATAGATGACGTTCAGGCTGTCCTGCAATTGCAGCTCGTCTGCCAGATCCGCAGCGCCCTCGCCCTGCGTACCGGTCTCGGTGTTGATGCGGTTCTGCAGGGTCTGCAACGCAGAGGAGAGCTTATCGGTGATATCCCGCAGCTCGGACACGATCTCGATCAGGGAGTCGATATCCCGCATACCGGTGCTGTTGAACTTGTCCAGCACCCGCTGCAAACCGGCCTGCACCTCAATGAGGGCCTGCTGCACCTCGGGCTCCTTGACCACGGCGATCAGGTTGTTGACGCTTTGCAGCAGTGCCTCGGCCTGCTTGCGCACCACTTCTACGGCGCTTCCGACCTCAGAGCTCAGGGAGCCCATGACCGTGTTGGACACGGTATTGCCGAAGTTTTTGAACTGCTTATCGTATTCTGCGCGGCCGGCCTTGATCTTGGCCTCGGCCTCCTCCAACTGTGTGTGCGCCACTTCCAGCTGAGTGTCGATAAGCTCCATCAGCTTTTCGTTGATGGCGTCCACCTTTTCCTGATTCAGCTGCACCTGCACCAGCTGCTCCACAAGGCCGCTGGAGGATACGCTGGACACGCCGCCCTTGCGCTGGACGTAGGGAGTCATGGTGTTCTTGATAAAATCAGAAAGGTCGTACACCGAACTGCCCTCGCGGCTGACAGCCACGGTCATAAAGGCGTTCATGTTCATGCTGTACTGTATCACAGAGGGAGTCAGCACCGTCTCCGGCAGGTCGCTCTTGGCCTGATCCAGCTTGTTGGACACCTGCACCAGTGCGCTGTCCATATCCGTGTCATCCACGAACTGCATCAGCAGCAGGCTGTAGTTTTCAGCCGAGGTGGCGGTGATCTTTGAAACACCCGGCACCGTAAGCGCGTTTTGCAGCACGTCCGAGACCTCGGTCTCCACACGCTCCGGGCTGGCACCGGGATACACGGTGACCACCATCAGATACGGTGTGCTGACATTCGGCAGCAGGTTTGTTTTCATCTTGGTGATCGACACAAAGCCGAGCATCAGCACCATGATGACTGCAACCAGCACCGTAAATGGTTTTTTGACACTGAATTTTTCCATCTTCTCCTACCGTTTCTCTGCAGCACCGCCCGGCGCAACAGTTCCTCCCTCTTTGGGGGCAATGGGTTCCTAACATTCCTATTATACACGCAAGGCGCGCGCTTTCAATAGAGGTGCGGCGAATCTTTTGCGAAAGTTCTGTCAAAATCTGCGAAACGCACAACTTTGCCGCCCCAAAACCGGCATTCTGTCCGCTTTCCTCCCCTCTGCCGCCGGACAAAATTTCGACACCTTTTCCCATACTGCATACGGTTGAGCAGGGGGAATCATTGCAGGGGAGGGAAAATTCAGGGGATATAAAGACTTTTCTTTTTGCATAGAAATGTGCTTTTGATTATGGTATACTAACAGCAGACTGAAAAAGCGCCCCTTGAAAGGGGCTTATCCGATACAAAAACGAGGAACACTATGAAAAAAGTCATTTCGGTCCGTTTCAAGGAAAACGGCAAAAGCTATTATTTTGATCCCGGTGATGCTGTCATCCATGCCGGGGAGTATGTGATCGTGGAGACCGCCCGCGGCGTGGAGTGCGGCGAGGTGGTGCAGGGCGTGCTGGAGCTGGCGGATGCCGCCGTACCCAAGGCGCTGAAACCCATCACCCGCATGGCCGACAGCGTGGATATCCGCCGGATGCGCCAGAACCGCGAGGACGAAAAGCGCGCCTACCGCACCTGTCAGGAGTGCATCGCCCGCCACGGGCTGGAGATGAAGCTGGTGGAGGCCGAGTACACGCTGGACCGCTCTAAGATCATGTTCTACTTCACCGCTGACGGGCGGGTGGACTTCCGGGAGCTGGTCAAGGATCTGGCCGGCATCTTCCACACCCGCATCGAGCTGCGCCAGATCGGCGTGCGCGACGAGAGCAAGATGATCGGCGGCCTTGGCATCTGCGGCCAGCCCTTCTGCTGCAGCCGCTTTTTAAAGGACTTCCAGCCCGTCTCCATCAAGATGGCCAAGGAGCAGGGCCTTTCGCTGAACCCCACCAAGATCAGCGGTGCCTGCGGCCGTCTGATGTGCTGCCTTGCCTACGAGGAGAGCGCCTACGAGTACCTGAACAGCATCATGCCCATGGTGGGCAGCACGGTGCGCACCCCGGACGGTCTGGGCACTGTGCTGGAGGTGAACCCGGTATCCGGCTACCTGCGGGTGCGCTGCGGCACCGAAAGCCTCGCACCCCGGTACTACAAGGTGGGCGTGTGCGAGTATGTGAGCGGCGGCAAGCGCCCGCCCCGCCGTCCCGACCCGGACGATGATTACTCCGGCGTGCGCAACCCCGCCCCGGTGGTGGCAAGCTCCGACGACGAAAAGCGCCCCGCCTGCCCCCGCCGCCGCACGAATGAGAAAGAATGAGCGTCCGAGTGGTTAGTATTACAAAACTAACCAGGCTTCGTGATTTTCGCTAAAAATCTCCGGCAATTTTGGCTATAAGTTAGGCCGTGCTTTTGTGCAACCCCACAAAATATTTTATTTTGTTGTTGTGGCAGCACGGTTAGTCTTGCCTTTTCCGGCCTGCTTTGTTAGAATGCAGACAAGGATACAAATTCCGGGGGGCGTGCGTGGCCGTGCCAAGGTACGTTTCTTCATAATTACATCGGCACGGGATAAAAAAGGAGAGTTTATTATGGCACACAAGGTTTCTGACGCATGTGTTGGCTGCGGCGCTTGCGAGGGCGCTTGCCCGGTTGGCGCTATCACCATCGAGAACGGCGCTGCAGTTGTGAACGCTGATTCCTGCATCGATTGCGGTGCTTGCGAGGGTGCTTGCCCCACTGGTGCAATCGCTGCTGAATAATCAGTAGTTTTTGCTGAAAACGCATCAAAAAGGACTGTTGCACATCTGTGCAGCAGTCCTTTTTTGTGGTATCATAAAGTAAAATCGCTCCTTCTTGTGAAAATGCGTATGACGCACTCCGCAGGAGTGCGTCATACGCAAAATTATAAAAACATTTTTCCGCTGCACATGGCCAAAGCACACGCGGCGGCCATTCCTGATCGTCCACCGCAAAAGAGGCACTGCACAAAATGCTGCGCAGCCGCCCCCTTTTTGTTTCATGCACAAATTCCGCAGGAAAATACCCTGCATTTTTTGGAAGGGAAACGACACACTGTCTATGGAACATTCTACGGAAGTTTTGTATAATAGAACTATGGTCTACTGCACCCCGGCGCACCGGTTCGGCTCGGATGCGCTGCTGCTGGCACGCTTCTGTGAGCCGAAGCGCAGCCAGAAAGCCGCAGACCTGTGCTCCGGCTGCGGCATCGTGGCGCTGGAATGGCACGACCGGGGGCATCGCGGCCCCTGCACCGCGCTGGAGCTGCAGCCCGAGGGCAGTGCCCTGCTGGCGGCAGCGGTGGAAGAGCAGCAGCTCACCCACATCACCCCCGTCTGTGCCGACCTGCGCACATGGCGGCAGGACGAGGGACAATTTGACGTGTGCGCGTGCAATCCCCCTTATTTTACCGAGGGGCTGCAAAGTAAAAACGCCGCCCACGCCCTTGCTAGGCACGAAAACACCTGCGCTTTGGAGGATGTCTGTGCCTGTGGCTTCCGGCTTTTGAAGGACGGCGGGCGTCTGGCGCTGTGTCACCGCCCCGAGCGGCTGGCCGAGGTGCTGGCTGTGCTGCGCGCCCACCGGCTGGAGCCCAAGCGGCTGGCCTTTGTGAAGAACGCCCCGGAAAACGCTCCGTGGCTGTTCCTTGTGGAAGCCCAGAAGAACCGCAGGACCGGCCTGCGGGTGGAGCCGGACGTGCTCATCCGCGCCGGTGCGGCGCTGTACGGACGATAAATTCAGGAGGTAATTATGGCAGGAACTCTCTACATCGTGGCGACCCCCATCGGCAATCTGGAGGATATGCCGCCCCGGGTGGCTGCCACCTTTGGCGCGGCCGACTTTATTGCCGCCGAGGACACCCGCGTGACCATGAAGCTGCTGAATTATCTGGGGCTGAAAAAGCCCATGGTCAGCTACTACGAACATGCCTTGCAGAAGGGCGAAGCCATTTTGCAGCGCATCGAGGCAGGGGAGAGCTGTGCCTTGTGCAGTGACGCCGGCATGCCCTGCGTGTCCGACCCGGGCGAGGTCATCGTGCGGGACGCACTGGCGCGGGGCATCAAGGTGGTGCCCATCCCGGCCGCTTCTGCCTGCGTTACCGCGCTGGCAGTCTCCGGGCAGGACACCTCCCGCTGGGTGTTCGAGGGCTTTCTGCCGGTGAACCGCAAGCAGAAAAAGGAGCGTCTGTCCGAGCTTTTGCAGGAAAAGCGCACGGTCATCTTTTACGAAGCGCCCCACAAGCTGCGCACCACGCTGGACGATCTGACCGCCGCCTTTGGCGCAGACCGCAGCATTACCCTGTGCCGGGAGCTGACCAAGCTCCACGAGGAGATCTGGAAAACCACTCTGGGCGAAGCCGTGGAGCACTACCGCGCCGCCGAGCCCCGGGGCGAGTATGTGCTGGTGATGGCGGGTGCGCCCGCCGGTGCCGCCGAGGAAGAGGAGCTGACCCTGGAACAGGCGGCGCAGCGCGCTTTTGCGCTGACCATTGAGGGTTTCAGCGCTTCTGCCGCCGCCAAGACTGCTGCACAGGGTACAGCCTATTCCAAGAGCGAAGTTTACAAGCAGCTGCTGTTGTTGCAGCAGGCTACCGAATGAGTATAGAGGAGGATATTTTTCCGTGACAAAACTACTGATCCTGAGCGACAGCCACGGCGCGCGTGACGCCATTAAGCGCATTTTGAACAAAGAGCAGAACAACGTGGATGCTGTGATCTTTTTGGGGGACGGCCTGCGGGATCTGGAGCAGGCGCTGGCCTTTTTCCCCCATCTGCGGGTGTACTCCGTGGCCGGCAACTGCGATTACGGTGCGCTGGAGCCGCTGGACGGCTTGGCGGGCTTCGATCAGACGGTGGTTTTCTATACGCACGGTCACATGTACGGTGTAAAATACGATCTGGATACGCTGGCAGATGCTGCCGCCGCCCGGGGCGCCGAGGTGGCGCTGTTCGGTCACTCCCATATTCCCCACGCGGAGCAGCGGGGCAAGGTGTTTTTGTTCAATCCCGGCTCCTGCGGGCGCTGCTACACCGGCCCGGACACCTACGGCCTGCTGACGCTGGAAAACGGCGCAGTGACCGCCTATGAGCACAAAGAGGTACCCAAGCAATGAGCATCAACGAGGTGCGCTATCTGCCGGAATGCGGCAGCACCAACGCCTATGTAAAAGAGCATTTTGAGGAGTTCGGCCCGGTGGCGGCGGTATATACCGAAAACCAGACCGCCGGGCGCGGGCGGCTTGGCCGCAGCTGGGTAAACGCCGAGGGCAAGGCGCTGTACTACACGGTGGCCATCAAGGAGCCGCTGGCACAGCCCGCCACCCTGCCGCTGCTGGCAAGCCTTGCGGTGCGCCGCCAGCTGCAGCTGCGCTACGGCGTGGACTGCCAGATCAAGTGGCCCAACGACCTTTTGCTGAACGGCAAAAAGATCGTGGGCATCCTGTGCGAAAGCGTAAGCTACGGCTACCAGCAGCAGGGGCGCGGCATCCTGTGCGGCATCGGCATCAACCTTGCCCAGCCCCAGAGCTATTTTGACGCCGCCGATCTGCCCCACGGCACCTCGCTGGCCTTGCAGGGCGCTGCGGTGGATCTTTCTACCGACCCCGCATGGCTGGCCGAGGGGCTGACCGACTTCGGCTTTGACCGCAGCCTGTACACCTTTGCCCGGGACGGCTTTGCACCCTTCCGGGAGGAGTACAAGGCCGCCTGCATCAATCTGGGCCGCCGGGTCACCTTTGACCTGCCGGACGGCAGTCAGGGCGCAGGCGAAGCCGTGGATGTGGACGCCGAGGGGCGTTTAGTGGTGCGCACCGATGCCGGGGAGCAGCACGTTTTCACCGGGGAAGTGTCGGTGCACGGCATCTACGGGGCAGTGTAATTGATAAAAGCGCCTGTCCGGCTTCGCCGGACAGGCGCTTTACTCTTCTTATCTTCTCTTTTTCATCTGGCGGCGGCGCTGGTTGAGGGTCAGCCCGCCGCCGCAGCGCAGGGTGACAAAGCCCAGCGCGCACAAAATCAGGATCAGGGCGCAGAGCAGCAGCAGGGTGGCCTTGATATCGGTGCGGAAGTCCGATACATACTCCCGGTGGGTCACAAGGTCTACCTGTCCCACCTCGTAGCCATCCAGATAGACGGTAGCGGTGCCCAGTTTCTGGCCCTCCTTGACGGTAGCAGAGACGCGCTCGGGCAGGTCAAAGGAATAACTTACCTTATCGTCGCTGTGGCCGTAGCCGCTGACCGGCGCGGCGGCGTACAGCTCCACGGACGGCTCGGTGCGGCACTTGTTCAGGTCTACCGTGGTCAGCACGGTCTTGGTATCCACCAGCGGACGGTCGGCAAAGCTGGCAAAGGCCCAGTCGAACAGGTCGTCACACTCGGTAAACAGGTGATCCGGCGTGTCGCAGCCAAGGATCACAAGCCCGTAGTTGTGGCCGCCCTGCTGGGCAAAGGCCACGATGCAGCGGCCTGCCAGCGTGGTAAAGCCACCCTTGACCCACTGGACATACTCCCGGTAGTTGGCGCTTTCGCTGTTCATCAGGCTGTTGGAGCTGCTGATGGTGTACTCGGCCTTGCGCAGATTAGTGGCCGGCATCACATAGCTGGCGGTGCCCGCCACCTGTGCAAAGGTCTGGTTCTCCGCGCAGGCGGCGGCGATCTTTGCCAGATCCTGCGCGGTGGACACGTTGCCGTAGTCAAACAGGCCGTGGGCACAGGTAAAGTTCGTGCCGGTGCAGCCCAGCTCCGCCGCCTTGGCGTTCATCTGCTGCACAAAGCCCACCACGCTGCCCCCCACGTCCCACGCAATGACGCTGGCGGCGTCGTTGGCGCTGACGATGAGCATAGCGTTCAGCAGGTCGATGCGGCGCACGGTCTCGCCGATGCGCAGCCCCATGGTGGTGCCGTTGGCGTTCTGGATATCCTTGAACTCCTGCGTTAAATCGGTGGGCACGGTCACTTCACCGTTCAGGTCCTTGCCGCTTTCCACCAGCAGCAGGGCGGTCATCAGCTTGGTAAGGCTGGCCACATATTTCTGCTGGTCGGCGTTCTGGCTCAGGATGGTCTTGCCGGTGTCCGCGTTGAACAGATACACTGCCTCGGTCTCTGTTGCAGTCTGGACGGGCATGGGGTATACTGCAAATACCGGCAGCACTGCCGAAAGAGCCACTGCCAATGTGAGCACCAGCGCCGCCAGACGGCGGCAGAACGTGTTGTGAAGCATGAAGGTACCCCCTTGAATCCCGCTCCGGCAAAACCGGCGCGCACATTTTTGTTCCTTACTTATAAGAATACCATAAAAGAACCAAAAGAGAAAGGTGGTTTTTAACAATGTTCTTATCCTTTTGTGGAAAAACGCCCCGCGATGAGGGCGCAGCTTTTGTAGCCCCCAGCGCTACCGTGCAGGGAGATGTGGTTTTAAAGCCCGGCTCCACCGTCTGGTACGGCGCGGTGCTGCGCGGGGATGACGGCACGTTGACCATCGGCAAAAACAGCAATGTACAGGATAACGCGGTGCTGCACTGCGACATCGGCGGCTGCGTGACCCTTGGCGAAAACGTCACGGTAGGGCACTGCGCACTGGTGCACGGCTACACCGTAGGGGACGGCAGCCTCATCGGGATGCACGCCACATTGCTGAACCACTGCGTGGTAGGCAAAAACTGCATCATCGGGGCAGGGGCGCTGGTGCCGGAAGGTATGGTCATCCCGGACAACTCGGTGGCGGTGGGCGTGCCCGCCCGGGTCATCAAGCAGGTGAGTGCCGCGCAGGTGGAAGCCAACCTGCACAACGCCGCGCATTATGTAGAGCACGGAAAGCTGCACGCAGAGCAGATGAAAAACGGGTGAGGGCTTCCTCAAACGTTTCATTTTGTATTTTTTTCGCAGTGCGGTACAAAGTTTCAAGAACTTTTTTGATTTTTCACAGAAATGTAATGACTTTTTTCGTAAAATCGGGTATACTGTATCTTGCAGGGACAGTGGGGCCGCAACCACTTCCCCGCACATGATTCCTCCTCACACCAAAGCAATACCCCAAACAAGAAACCCCTCCGGTGTACCGCAAGCGCCGGAGGGGTTTCTTGTTGTTTCGTTATTTTTAAAGGGTACGCAGCTTTGCCGCGAACACCGAGAGCACCACCTTGGGGTTCACCTGTGCGCCCAGCCGCTGCAAGGCGGCATCTGCCAGACGCACCGACTGCCGCGCCTGTGTGCCCTGCACCGGGGCGCGGGGGCTGCTGCGCAGACCAGCCGCTGCCACGGCGCGGAAATCGGTCAGCAGAGCAGAAGCCGCCGCCTTGTCCTTTTCGTAGGCGGCAAGCAGCACGGCGGCGGTGTAGCTATCCCGGGCGGCAGCGGCGCGGGCAAGCTCCAGCGCCTTTTCCACCTGTGCGGCGCGGGCTTCGTCCCGGGCGACCGCCAGCACCGTGCCGATATGACCATCGAACAGCTCACTGTACAGTGCAGCTGTTTTTTTGTCCACGCCCTGCGCCGCGCAGTAGCGGGTGCAGTCGGCGGGGGACACCGGTGCCACCGCAAAGCTGACGCAGCGGCTGCGAATGGTGGGCAGCACGCTGGCCAGCGAATCCGCCGTAAGCAGGAACAGCACCCCCTCCGGGGGCTCCTCCATGACCTTCAGCAGGGCGTTGGCGGATTCCTCGTTCATGCGCTCCACATGGTACAAAAGCACCGCGCGCCCCTCGGTGGAAAGGCTGGTGTTGAAAATTTCGCTGCGCATGGCGGTGACCTGACCCACCAGATACTTCCCGCCGCTGCCCATGCCGGACACCGAGATGGCTTCCCGCACGATGCCGGTCTCCACCGTGCCGCTGTCGCGCTTACCGGCTTTTGCCACGGCGCGGCAGCACTCGCCCCGCAAAAGGGCTTCGGCGGCGGCACCGCCGGCGGGGTAGAGGTAGTCGGCGGCGATGCAGCGGGCGGCAAAGCCGGTGCCAAGCCCTGCTTCGCCCACCAGCAAAACGCTATGGGTCAGCCGCCGGGTGGCCAGCATCTGCTGCACGCTGGTTTTCAGTTCTGCGTTGCCTTCCATGCGGTCCAGCATCATGATGGGAGTACTCCTTTTGTGAGACGGTAAGATTTATTTTATATTTCGGAATACCGGAGCGTCTGCGGACGCTCCGGTATTCTATTTTCACGGGAGGGTTTATCTCCTGTTCTTCCGTTTCCACTGCTCCCGGCGCACCCATGCGCGGAGGGAGCGGTAGGCCATGGGGGCAAAGAAGAGCCAGACGTTGAGCATGGACAACAGGTAGTCCAGCTTTCCGGGCAGGGATGCGCCCAGAAAGCTGAACACCCACAGCACCGCCGCGAAAACGCCGAAATATTTTACCCGGATGGGGATGACGAAGAAGAGCAGCAGCTGCACCTCCGGGTAGAGCATGGCAAAAGCCAGCAGCAGCGAGAGGGACAGGCAGTAGGTGCTGGCGGTCACGCCGGTGAGCAGGCAGCCCAGCACCGTGCCCAGCACGCCGGACAGCAGATACACCGTGTAGCGGAAATCGCCCCACTCCCGTTCCAGCGCCGTGCCGATGAACCATGTGAAGTAGATGCCCAGCACCACGCTGAGGATGCTGCCGCCGGAAAAGGGGATGAATATAAAGCTGATCACCCGCCAGACCTGCCCTTGCAGCAGCAGGCTGCGGCTGAGCCCCAGCCAGAAGGAAATGGTGCGGTCAACAAACAGCTCGATGGCCAGCACTAAGATCTGCCCCGCCACCAGAATATTGGTCAGGTTCGGGATGCCGTAGCGGCCATACTTGCGCTCCAGCCTGTTCAGCCAGTTGTTCATGTGTTTCGCCTCCGTTGCGGGTTGCCCCGCCAGTTTCATGTTACCCCTATTTTACCATGACAGGCCCCCGCATTCAAGAAAATCCACGCGGAAGGCGTTGAAACTGCACTTTCTTTCCCGGCAGACAGGCTGCACGCGCAGTTTTTTCACACCGCAGCCGCCGGGGTGTGGAAAAGGCGGGAAAAGCACAGCATTCATGCGGGTTTTAAGTCCCAAAACGACAACCGAAAATTGTATGGACTATCCGTTCTGGAATGAACTTTTCACTTTTTCCACCGGGTTTTCCACCGTTTTTGTGAAAAAGAAGCGCAGTTTCCAACGATGTTTTCCACATTTTCCACATAGTTTTCCACATCCAGTGGAGGAAAGTCCTATACAAGCCGTAATGGATGCCGCCGCATTCTGGAAATTTGTGGGCTAAAATGTGGGCATTCTGCCTTTTATAAAAAAGAAAGTCGAAGGTTTTTCTTTTGTTTTTACAGTTTACTCCGGCTTACGGTTTTGCTTTTCTCCAATCTGGAATTTTGCCCCGGGCAGTTTTCCACAAACCGCCGGGGAGAAAAGCCCGGTGTGGAAAACGGACACAAACTGTGATTTTCCACACTGTTTTTATCCCGGCTGAACCCTCTCAGTCGCCTGCGGTGACAGCTCCCCCGAAGGGGGAGCTTTTTTGCGATAACTGAAACGTATCGGATGAATGCTAAAAGCTTCCGGCAGTGCTATAAGCTCCCCCTTCGGGGGAGCAGACTGAGAGGGTTGGATGCAAAAATAAGCCCTCTCGGGCAGACAAAGTGCCTGAGAGGGCTTATAAAACCATATTTTATGCCTTAGCAGCGGCGCACACTAGGGTATGCAGCGGCGCAGGGGTCAGCTTTTCGCTTCCTCTAAGTGGAGATACACCGCAACGTAGGTCTTGTCATCCATAACACGGGTGACAATATCATACTCATCGATCCGGTACAACTGCTGTTCATCAATAAAGTAAACAGGTCCGTACTGCGTCAGATTTTCCGGGGTCAGCACAACTGCATCAACAGTTTTATCGGCCGAAGCATCCCGGCCTGAGAGGATCATCCAATACCAGCTCTCCCCAAATCCGTACCCGTTCGCCTCATGATCCCCGCCGTCTCTGGCTTTGAACTTCCCGTCCTCGCTGATTTTCGCCAGAGCAACCATCATATCCGAGTGTTTGACGTCAACTTTTTGTACCGGTTTGCCCGGCCGCTTGCTGTTGATTTGCTCTACAAACCAATCTTCGTATACCTTGCCAATGGCAGACTGAGGTTGTTCTGCTGCGCCGCAGGCGGTGAACAATGCCAAGGCCAGCACCGCGGCCAGTAAAAGTGCTACAAAGCGTCTTGTCTTTTTCATGATACATCTCCGGTAACAAAAATACAGGTTCTATCCAACGTACTGGAACTCAAACGACCTCTTTTATTATTTTACATCATCACATCTGTGGTGTGTCAATTGACAGAGCATATAAAATATCGCCGTCCTTTTGGGCAAATGCGCCAAAGGGTTGGATGCAAAAAATGCCGGGCGGTCCGCAGACCGTCCGGCATTGCTTTATTCTTTACATCATATTGCGGAACACCAGCTGTGCGATCTGGAAATAAAGGATCAGGCTGCAAGCGTCCACGATGGTGGTGATGAAGGGGGTAGCCATAATGGCGGGGTCGGCACCCAGCTTTTTGGCGGCAAGCGGCAGCATACCGCCCACCAGCTTTGCCAGAATGACACTGAAGAACAGCGACACGCTGACCACGATGGCGTAGCCCATCACGTTGGCGTACTGACCGGGGAAGAGGAAGGTGTACATCAGGTAGATGCGCAGGCCGTTCACGATGCCCAGCACTGCGCCCACGATGGCAGACACCCGCAGCTCCTTGCCCAGCACCCGCACAAAGTCGGCAGGCTCTACCTCGCCCAGTGCCAGACCGCGCACCATCAGGGTGCTGATCTGGTTGCCGCAGTTGCCGGCGGTATCCATCAGCATGGGCATGAAGGAGACCAGCAGCGGCAGGCTGACAAAGGCTTCCTCGTAGTGGGTGGTGACCATGCCGGTAAAGGTAGCGGACAGCATCAAAATCAGCAGCCAGGGGATGCGCTGCTTGGCGTGGGTCCACACGCTGGTGCCGAAGTAGGTGGTGGCGTCGTCATCCGGGAGAATGGCGGCCATCTTCTGCATATCCTCGGTGCTCTCGTCGGTCAGAACGTCAATAGCATCGTCGATGGTGATGATACCCACGAACATCCCCTCGTTGTCCAGAACGGGCATGGCGGTAAAGTCGTAGCGCTGCATCTCACGCGCCACAAACTCCTGATCGTCGGTGACCTTCACGGTGACCAGATTGTCCTCCATGATCTCCGTGATGGGGGTCTTGGGGTCTGCCAACAGCAGATTGCGGGCCGAGACAACGCCCTGCAGCCGGTTGCTCTCCACCACATAGCAGGTGTAGACGGTCTCGGCGTTCTCGCCCTGCTTGCGGATGGCTTCAAAGGCCTGTTCCACCGTCATATCCATGCGCAGACGCACATATTCCGGGGTCATCAGGCTGCCGGCAGAGCTTTCCGGGTAGTTCAGCAGCTTGTTCAGGCTCTCGCGGGTCTCCCGGGAGGATTTTTCCAGCACCCGCTTGACCACGCCCGCGGGCATATCTTCCAGCAGGTCGGCGGCATCGTCCAGACTCATCTCCTCGATGGCGCTCACCAGCTCCACGTCCGAGAAGGCGTTCACCAGATCGTCCCGGGCTTCGTCGGACATATAGGCAAAGGCTTCGGTGGCAACTTCCTTTTTCAGCAGGCGGAACACCACCAGACGATTGTTTTCGTCCAGCTCCTCCAGCAGTTCGGCAAGGTCGGCGGGCTGCTCTTCCTCGGTTACCTCGCGCAGCTTGACGTACTGCTTTTTGATCAGCAGCTTCAGCAGACGGCTCTTGGTCAGCATCTCGGGGTTTGCCTTGACCTCTTCGTCGTTGGCTTCCTCCCGCTCTGCCTCCCGCATATCCTGCTTCAGATCCTCGGTGGCTTCCTCGTTCAGATCCTCCGCCAGCTTCTGACGCACCTCGGCGGGGATATCGGCGGGCAGTTCCTGCACCGGCAGGTTCTGTTCCGTGTTGGTTTCCAGCTTCTTTTCTTCCATATCCATGGGCTGCCTCCTCTGGGCACTATACGGCACGGAGGGCTTTCTCCGCGCCGGAGGATGCAGCAGGTCGGGAAACAAAAAACGCGCCGCCCGGTGCCGGAATGCCGCAAAAGCAGCCGTTTCCGCGCACGCAAAGCCGCACCTTTCCTATGCCGGGGGCTTTTCAGTAAGCCGCCGGATGCAAAAAGGCGAACGCAGTACTTTTTGTTGTCCGATCTACCGCATCGGTGGATCTACTTCGACTATGATCAGGGTCCATTGTCCTGCGTTCACCTCCCAGTTTTCATAAATTCCGCAGCCGCAGCACCCGCGCCGGGCGCTGCACTGGCTATATCCTTTTTTATTATAGCGCCGCAAAAAAATGGGGTCAACCCTAAAGCGAAGTTTTGCAAAGATTTTTACGGCGTCTTACAGAAACAAAACACCCTTCTCCGTGTTGCGGCGCACAGAGAAGGGTGTTTTGCTTGGATATTGCCTTGGTGTGAGGAGGAATCATGTTACTTGGGAAGTGGTTGCGGCCCCGCTTCCCATGGCAAAAGTATAACAGCTTTCACAATTCATTTCGTTAAGAAGCTATGAAGAAACTGTAAAAAGGAAGCGGAAAATTCTGGAAGATTTTGTGATAAAAAATCTTCTTGACAATATTTGTTTTATCCTATATTATAATAGTAGGATACCACCAAACGGAAAGGATGCTGAAAATGTCTGCTTTTGAAGTAAATTTTTATTATAAAGCAGACGGCAGCTGCCCGGTTCGTGATTTTCTGGATACACTGGACGACAAAATGCTGGCAAAGCTTTTAGGCACGATCTCCCTATTGGAAACCAATGGCACACAACTGCGGGAGCCTTATTCCAAATCATTGGGAGATGGCATTTTTGAATTGCGTGCCAAGCAAAGCAGCAACATAACGCGCATTTTATATTTCTTCGTAGTCGGGCATCAGATCATCCTGACAAATGGCTTTGTCAAAAAGACACAAAAAACACCGCCGGAGGAAATTGCACTGGCGCAAAAATATCGTGCGGACTATTTTTATCGAAAGGAGAGTTCCTCATGAGTGATTTTCGGAATTATTTGAATGAACAATTACAGCGGCCTTCTTTTAAGGCCGAATGGGATGCTCTTCAGCCGGAGCTTACCATTGCGCAAGCTATGATCGATGCCCGGAAGGAAAGCGGTCTGACCCAGAAACAGCTTTCAGAGCGCACCGGCATTGCACAGGCCGATATCAGCAAACTGGAACGAGGGAATGCAAACCCTTCTCTGCGCACCTTGCAGCGCCTTGCCGCAGGGATGGGGATGAATGTCAAAATTGAATTTGTGACGAACAAATAACTTTTTTTCGTCAATATATAAGCCCGGAGCGTCCGCAGACGCTCCGGGCTTATAGTTTCATTTACACAAAAATACGCCCCGGTCACCGGAGGGTGAGCAGGGCGCTAAAAACTGATGCAGTTTTTCACTGAGGCAAGATCCCTGCAAGGCAGGTCTTATGCCGCAGGCGGAGCAAGGTATCTGCACGCAGACCTTATGCTCCTGACACACGCGGGGTGTGCTCTCAAGGGCCCTCGCGGGCGCTTTGGTATCTCAAGCCCCTGCGCAAAAGGAGGGGAATGAAATCAGGTTTTTCGACCGTTCTGTCAGGTACAGGGCAAAACGTTCAGCCTGTTCTGGCATGGCAAAGGCAAATTCCACAGTTCCGCACCGCTGCATTGCGCAGTAACCGCCGATGCGGGGCTGCCACTCTTCACACGGGAAAGAGCAGGGGCCGCCGGTTCATTTGGTGTCTCTGCCGCTGCTTAAAAACAGCTTACTTGTACAGCTCGACCAGACGGGTCAGGTGCTCGTAGCGGTCGTTTGCAACCTCCTGGTTGCGAGCGAACAGCTCCTTAGCACGCTCGGGGAAGGCGCGGGTCAGACGGCTGTAACGGGTCTCGTTTGCCAGCAGAGCCTGATACTTCTCGTTGTCCACAGCCTTGGAGGTCAGGGTGAAGGGGTTCTTGCCCTGTGCCTTGTTGGCGGGGTTGAAGGTGAACAGGTTCCAGTAGCCAGCCTCGACTGCCTTCTTCATCTCGTTCTGGCAGTTGGTCATGCCGCCCTTGACACCGTGCAGCTCGCAGGGAGCGTAGCCGATGATCAGAGAGGGGCCGGGGTAAGCCTCAGCCTCGGCAATAGCCTTGACAGCCTGGTTCATGTTAGCGCCCAGAGCGATCTGAGCAACATAGATGTAACCGTAGGTCATTGCGATCTCGGACAGGCTCTTCTTGCTGATCTCCTTACCAGCAGCAGCGAACTGGCAGACCTCACCAATGTTGGAAGCCTTGGATGCCTGTCCACCGGTGTTGGAGTACATCTCAGTATCGAAGACCATGACGTTGACATCCTCGCCGGAAGCCAGGACGTGATCCAGGCCGCCGAAGCCGATGTCGTATGCCCAGCCGTCACCACCGAAGATCCAGACGGACTTCTTGGCGATGAACTGCTTGCTCTTCAGGATCTCTGCAGACTTCTCGCAGCCGGCAGCAGCAGCCTTCTCCAGCTCAGCGATCAGGGCCTTTGCGGGCTCGTCGTTGGCCTTGGTGTTGTTCTTGGTTGCGATGAACTTCTCGTAAGCAGCCTTCAGCTCAGCAGAAGCCTTGTCGGAACCAGCAACCTCTGCGATCTCCTTGATCAGGTTCTCGCGGATGGTCTTCTGGCCGATGTACAGGCCCAGACCATGCTCTGCGTTATCCTCGAACAGGGAGTTGCACCATGCAGGACCATGGCCGCTGTCCTTGTTGACGGTGTAGGGAGAGATGGAAGCGGTACCGCCCCAGATAGAGGAGCAGCCGGTAGCGTTGGAGATGTACATCTTCTCGCCGAACAGCTGAGTGATCAGGCGAGCGTAAGAGGTCTCAGCACAGCCTGCGCAGGAGCCAGAGAACTCCAGCAGGGGCTGGTTGAACTGAGAGCCCATGACGGTGTCATCGGCCATCTTGGTAGCCTTCTTGGAGATGTTGGCCACGCAGTAGTCAAAGACTGCCTGCTGATCGGCCTGGCTGTCCTGAGGAACCATGGTGATAGCCTTGGTGGGGCAGACGGTGACGCACTCGCCGCAGCCCATGCAGTCCAGCGGAGAAACAGCCATAACAAACTTGTACTCGGGGGTCAGCTTGTTATCGCGGCTCTTGGTCTGGGCAGGAGCAGCTGCCAGCTCGTCAGCAGTCAGCAGGAAGGGACGGATGGTTGCATGAGAGCACACGAATGCGCACTGGTTGCAGCCAACGCACTTTGCAGCATCCCACTCGGGGACGTTGACAGCGGTGCCGCGCTTCTCGTATGCAGAAGCGCCCTGCTCCCACTCGCCGTTTGCATTTGCCACGAAGGAGGAAACAGGCAGGCTGTCGCCGTCCATACGGGCAATGGGCTCCATGACGTCGCGGATCTGCTTGACCAGTTCCGGACGGCCAGCCAGAGCCTTGGGTGCGGGATCAGCCTCGGGGTTGGACCAAGATGCGGGCACGTCTACCTTGTGGATAGCGTCAACGCCTGCGTCAATGGCCTTCCAGTTCATCTCAACGACGTCCTGGCCCTTCTTGCCGTAGCTCTTCTGAGCTGCCTGCTTCATGAAGTTGACAGCGTCCTCGATGGGCATAACGTCAGCCAGCTTGAAGAAAGCGGACTGCAGGATGGTATTGGTGCGCTTGCCCATACCGATCTCGATTGCCTTATCGATGGCGTTGATGGTGTACAGCTGAATGTTGTTGTCAGCAATGTACTTCTTGGCCTCAGCGTTCAGGTGCTGGCCCAGCTCCTCATCGGTCCACTGGCAGTTGATCATGAACACGCCGCCGGGCTTGACATCCTGGACCATCTTCATGCCCATGTGGATGTAAGCGGGGTTGTGGCAGGCCACGAAGTCAGCCTGGTTGATGTAGTAGGGGCTGCGGATGGGCTTGTCGCCGAAACGCAGATGGCTGATGGTCACGCCGCCGGTCTTCTTGGAGTCATACTGGAAGTATGCCTGAACATACTTGTCGGTATGGTCGCCGATGATCTTGACGGAGTTCTTGTTAGCACCGACAGTACCGTCGCCGCCCAGACCCCAGAACTTGCACTCCTTGGTGCCAGCAGCTGCGGTGATGGGAGCGGGCTTGACCTCGGGCAGGGACAGGAAGGTGACGTCATCGGTGATACCCAGAGTGAAACGCTCCTTCGGCTGATCCTTCTCCAGCTCCTTGTACAGAGCGAAGATGGAGGACGGGGGAGTGTCCTTGCTGCCCAGACCGTAGCGGCCGCCGGTCAGAACGATATCGTTCAGGCCAGCCTCACGCAGGGTAGCGGCAACATCCAGGTACAGGGGCTCGCCCAGAGAGCCGGGCTCCTTGGTGCGGTCCAGCACAGCCACCTTCTTGGCGGTCTTGGGCAGGACCTTCAGCAGAGCGGAGGACACCCAGGGACGGTACAGGCGGACCTTGATGATACCGACCTTCTCGCCCTTGGCGTTCAGGTAGTCGATGACCTCGTCAGCAACGTCGCAGATGGAACCCATAGCCACGATCACGCGGTCAGCATCGGCTGCGCCGTAGTAGTTGAACAGATCGTAGTTGGTGCCCAGCTTTGCGTTGATCTTAGCCATGTACTTCTCAACAACAGCCGGCAGAGCGTTGTAAACGCTGTTGCAGGCCTCGCGGTGCTGGAAGAACACATCGCCGTTCTCGTGGGAACCGCGCATCTTGGGGCTTTCGGGGTTCAGAGCCTTCTTGCGGAACTCCTCAACAGCCTCCATGTTGCACATTTCCTTCAGATCAGCGTAGTCCCACTTCTCGATCTTCTGGTACTCGTGAGAAGTACGGAAGCCATCGAAGAAGTTCAGGAAGGGAACCTTGCCCTCGATTGCTGCCAGATGGGCAACAGGGGACAGATCCATAACTTCCTGCACGCTGCTCTCGACCAGCATTGCGAAGCCGGTCTGGCGGCATGCCATAACGTCGCTGTGATCACCGAAGATGTTCAGGGACTGGGTAGCAACGGTACGTGCAGAAACATCGAACACGCAGGGCAGCTGCTCAGCAGCGATCTTGTACATGTTGGGGATCATCAGCAGCAGGCCCTGAGAAGCGGTGAAGGTGGTGGTAACAGCACCTGCACCCAGAGAGCCGTGCACAGCGCCGGCAGCGCCGGCCTCAGACTCCATCTCGACGACCTTGACCTGGTTGCCGAAGATGTTCTTCTGACCAGCTGCGGACCACTGGTCCACAGAGTCAGCCATCGGAGAAGACGGGGTAATGGGGTAGATGGCAGCCACGTCCGTGTAGGCATACGCTACATGGGCGGCAGCGGTATTGCCATCCATAGTTTGCTTTGCTCTAGGCATTTTTCTTCCTCCATTATTCAGAATTTGGTACCTTTTGCGCGGGGCAATATGCCCGCTGGGACCGGAGAACCCCATAAAAGGCACTATTGCTTGTATACTATAATAGCAGATTCCGGCAATAAAGTAAACGCAAACCGCCCGACAAACGCACCAAAAATTAAGAAATTTTTTAGCGGTTTTGTACTTTCTTTAGTTTGCTAAAGCAAGCAGTGATGCAGATTTTCGGTTTTTGCCCACCATCGCTTCCAGAAATTGTGATTTTTTTCGCAAGAGGGAACTCCCTCCCCTTGTATTTATCATATCTTTATTGACAACAAACCGCACTTTGCCGTAAACTGAGAGCATAAAACCGGCGCTGCGCCGGAAAAGGGGCGTAAGGTAAATGAACGATACAGTACACTTTGAAAAAACTCTCTCCAGCGAGACCCTGTTCGAGGGGCGGGTCATTACCCTGACCAAGGACACCGCGCTGCTGGAAAACGGCAAGACCGCTACCCGCGAGGTGGTGCATCACCACGGCGGCGCCTGCATCCTGCCTTATTTTGCAGACGGTACCATCTGCATGGTGCGGCAGTTCCGCTATGCCATGCAGCAGCAGCTGTGGGAGCTGCCCGCCGGTAAGCTGGAAAAGGGCGAGGACCCCTTTGCAGCCGCCAAGCGGGAACTGGAGGAAGAGTGCGGCCTGACCGCCGACAACTACATCTCGCTGGGCGAATTCTACCCCACCGTGGGCTACGATACCGAGGTCATCTATACTTGGGTAGCCACCGGTCTGCACGAGACCAAGATGCACCTTGATGCGGACGAGTTTTTGACCCCCGACCGGGTGCCGCTGGAAAAGGCATATCAGATGGTCATGAGCGGCGAGATCAAGGACGGCAAGACCATTGCGGGCATCCTGAAGCTGAAGGCTCTGCTGGCCGAAGGCAAGCTGTGATCTTATACGAGGACGCCGCCCTTGTGGTGCTGGACAAGCCTGCCGGGCTTTCCAGCGAGGAGGGCGTGCCCGCCGCGCTGCGGGCGCACTGGAACGCACCTGACGCCTTTGTGGGGGTGGTGCACCGGTTGGACACCGGTGTGTCCGGGTTGATGGTCTATGCCCGCACCCCGGCGGCTGCCGCCGCCCTGAGCCGTCAGGTGACCCAAAGTCAGGACGCCTATGCCGTGCAGGACGGCCGCGCCGAGGGCAAAGCTGCTGCGCCGCAGTTCGTCAAGCAGTACCGCGCGATCATTGCCGGTGCGCCGGACGCGCAGCTGCCCGCCGCCGGGGTGCTGCGGGATTACCTGTTCAAGGACAGCCGCAAGGGCAGGGTGTTCCCGGTCAGCCGTCCCCGCAAGGGGGTGCGGGAAGCGGTGCTGGAATACCGCATCCTTGCCACTGCAGGGGAGAGCAGCCTTGCCGAGATCACCCTGCACACCGGGCGCACCCATCAGATCCGGGTGCAGTTTGCTTCCCGCAAGCACCCGCTGTACGGTGACGGCAAATATGGCAGCCGCCAGAAGGGCAGCATTGCCCTGCAAAGCTGCGGCCTGCGCTTTGTGCACCCGGACACCGGTAAGCCCATGGCCTTTTCTCTGCCCCTGCCCGCCGCCGCACCGTGGAAGGAGTTTTTGGAATTAGGTGAGTGATATGGAACAGCAATACAAGACTGATGCCGAAATTTACGCCGTGCTGGAGCGGGAGATCATCGACCTGACCATCCGTCCCGGCTCTTCGCTGAGTGAGAACCCGCTGTGCGCCCGGTTCGGTGCGCCGCGCTCCCTGATCCGGGTGGTGCTGCAAAAATTGCAGGAAAACGGGCTGGTGCGCATCGTGCCCTACAAGGGCACCACCGTCACCCGGCTGAACCGGCGCATCGTGGACGAACTGATCTACGAGCGCACCGCCGTGGAGGGACGTATCCTGCGGGACTTTGCCCCCAACGCCACCCCGGCGCAGCGGGCGCAGATTCGTGCGCGGGTGGACGCCTACGAGGCGCTTGCCCGCGCCGAGAACCCGGACTTCAACAAGCTGTACGAGATGGACTGCCGCCTGCACGAAACATGGTTTGCCGCCATGGACAAGATGTACCTGTGGAGCACCTTACAGAATGCCCACGCCGATTACAGCCGGTTCCGTATGCTGGACACCATGACCACCGGCGGGCTGGACGAGGTGATTGCCGATCACCGCAACCTGCTGAACGCCATCGAGCGGTGCGACCTTGCCGCCTTTGAGCCGCTGGTGGAGCGCCACCTGTACGGCGGCATCCGCCGCCTTGGCAGCAAGCTGACCGAGGAATACGCCGACTTTTTTGAGCCGGAGAATGTGAAATAAGCCAAATTGTTCCACGGGGAACAAAGACGAGTTAACAAGCCCGGAGTGTCCGCAGACGCTCCGGGCTTGTTATATTCAGAACACTCCGGTGATGAAAATTTCCAGCCCGATGCCAATGAGGATGACACCGCCCAGGATATTTGCCTTGCCGGAAAGCTGTGTGCCGAACTTTTTGCCGATGCGCAGACCCGCCATGCAGATAAAGAAGGTGACCACCGCAATGATGATGGCGGCGGTAAGCGCCATCAACCAGCCGTATTCCGAGATGGTGAAGCCCACCGAAAGGGCGTCGATGCTGGTGGCAATGCCTTGCATGAACAGCGCCCCGGCGCTGAGCTGCGCCGCCTCCTCGGCTTCCTCGCCCCGGATGCCGTCCAGCAGCATCTTGCCGCCGATGTAACTCAGCAGTGCCAGCGCGATCCACGGGATCAGGGTCTCAAAGGACGCAAACAGCTCCACGATGGTATGCACGCACACCCAGCCGATCATCGGCATTGCGGCCTGAAAAATGCCGAAGATGCCCGCGATCTTCACCATGCTGCTTTTCGTCATCTTTGGGTCGTGCAGACCGTTTGCCATGGACACCGAAAACGCATCCATCGCAAGCCCCACGCCCAGCAAAACGCTGTTGAGAAAAAATACAAAACTCCATTCCATTCTGTCTGCCTCCTGTTTGTTGACCGTAATCCAAACCAAAACAAAACCCGGCCCCGGGCGCGTTGTACGTCCGGGACCGGGTGATTTTTTGAGATCCACTCCATGTGCACGGGCGCAGCAAACACGCACCAAAACACATGAGTCTCGCAAATGAAAGCAAGCCAGACCGAAACAGTCATTATGTTGACTTGCTGCGCTCTGCAAAGCGCCTGCTACTCCCCCACGGATATTGTGATTTCGTTTATTCTAGCACAGTTTCAAGGGGAAGTCCAGACAAACCTGACGGTGAAACGATTTTTAATGTGCTCCGCTGCGCTCTGCACATCAATAGCGGAAGAATTATTTATAATTTCGCGTTTGTCGCGCTCTGCGGAGCGCTCCAAACGCATTTTTACCGGAGGGGTCGTAACGGCAAGCGGCATTTGCAGCGCCGCTTTCTACAAAAGCGCGGCGCTGCGGAACATGATCTTCTCCCGTGAAAATGGGATAGCGGAACGCCCGCAGGCGTTCCGCTATCCCGAAAATATAAAATAAATTTTCCGCTGAAAATGCCCAAAGCACACGCGGCGGGCATTCCAAATCGTCCCACGAAAGGAAATATCATTGCGCAGGCAGATTATTCCTTCTCTTCCGGGTCTGCCTCCGGGGCTTCGGTGGCGGCGGCAGCATCGGCGGCTTCCATCTCGGCCAGCTGCTCGGCGGTGGGCTCGGCATCGGCCTCAGAAGCGTCGATCTTCTCGGTCTGTGCTTCATCGTCGTGGTCGGTGCGTGCCAGCACCATCACCTTGTCGTTCTCGCCCAGACGCATCACCCGCACGCCGGAGCCGTAGCGGCTCTGCAGCGGGATCTCGTTGGCGTGCAGGCGGATGATGATGCCCTCCTGACTGCTCAGCAGCACATCGTCCACGTCGTCCACGATCTTCACGGCGGCAACCTTGTCGCGGCTCACATCGTAGTTGCGGATGCCCTTGCCGCCGCGCGCAGTGATGCGGTAGGTGTCGATATCGGAGCGGCGTCCCTTGCCGTTCTCGGTCACGGTCAGCACCGTGCCGCCCTCGCGGCAGATGCACACGCCGACGACTTCATCGCCCTCCGCCAGACGGATGGCGCGCACGCCGTGGCCGTTACGGCCCATCGGGCGGGCGTTTTCCTCGTTGAAGCGGATGGCCTGACCGTTGCGGGTGGCAACGATGAGCATATCGTGGCCGGAGGTCAGGCGGGTCCATGCCAGCGCATCGCCCTCGTTCAGGGCAATGCCGATCAGGCCGCTCTTGCGGATGTTGGCGTACTGCTCCAGCGGGGTGCGCTTGATCAGGCCCTGCTTGGTGACCATAGTCACATAGCCGCCCGACTGCTCAGCGTCCTTGCTCTGGCAGATCATGTTGGTGACCTTTTCGCCCTCCGCCAGCTGCAGCAGGTTGACAATGTTCATGCCCTTGCTGGTGCGGCTGCCCTCGGCGATGGTGTAGCCCTTGATGCGGAACAGGCGGCCACGGTCGGTGACAAAGAGCACATAGTCGTGGGTGGAGCCTACGAACATCTCCTGCACGATATCCTCTTCCTTGCGGGTCATGCCGGAGATGCCACGTCCGCCACGGCGCTGTGCCTGATAGGTGGCCTTGAGCTGACGCTTGATATAACCGGCCTCGGTCAGGGTGTAGACGCACTGCTCCTCGGCGATCAGATCCTCGATATCCACCTCACCGGTCACGGACTGGATCTCGGTGCGGCGCTCGTCGCCGAAGCGCTTCTTCATTTCCAGCAGCTCGTCCTTGACGATGGCAAGCACCCGGGCGTCATCCGCCAGAATGGCTTCCCAGTCCTCGATCTTGGCCTGCAGGCCGGCCAGTTCTTCCTCGATCTTCAAGATCTCCAGACCAGCCAGACGACCCAGCTGCAGCTTGACGATGGCGTCTGCCTGCGGGTCGTCAAAGCCGAACTGCTCCATGATGGCAGCTTTGGCTTCTGCCATGCCGCCCTTGCAGGCGCGGATGGTGGCGATGAGTTCGTCCACGATATCGGTAGCCTTCTTCAGGCCTTCCAGAATGTGGGCGCGCTCCTTGGCCTTTTTCAGGTCGTACTGGGTGCGGCGGCGCACCACCTCGTCCTGAAATTCCACGTATTTCTGAAGCATCTGCTTCAGGGTGAGGACTTTCGGCACCTTGTGGTCGATGGCCAGCATGATAACGCCCACGGTATCCTGCAGCTGGGTGTACTGGTACAGCTGGTTCAGGATGACCTGTGCATTGGCGTCCTTGCGGATATCCACCACGATGCGCATACCCTTGCGGTTGGTCTCATCGTTCAGGCCGGTGATGCCCTCAATGCGCTTTTCCTTGACAAGGTCTGCCATGTGCTCGATGAGACGCGCCTTGTTGACCATATAGGGGATCTCGGTGATCACGATCTGGGTGCGGCCGTTCTTGGTCTCCTCAATGGTGGCGCGGCCGCGCAGGGTGATCTTGCCGCGTCCGGTGGCGTAGGCGGCGCGGATGCCGCTGCGTCCCATAATGATGCCGGCAGTGGGGAAGTCCGGGCCCTTGATGTGCTCCATCAGGCCGGGCAGGTCGATATCCGGGTCGTCGATATAGGCGATGCAGCCGTCAATGACCTCGCTCAGGTTGTGGGGCGGGATGTTGGTAGCCATACCGACCGCGATACCCTGACTGCCGTTGACCAGCAGGTTCGGGAAGCGGCAGGGCAGCACGCTGGGCTCCTTTTTGGTCTCGTCAAAGTTGGGGTCCCAGTCGATGGTGTCCTTCTCGATATCGGTCAGCATCTCCACCGCCATGCGGCTCATGCGGGCCTCGGTGTAACGGTAAGCAGCCGGGGGGTCGCCGTCCACAGAACCAAAGTTACCCTGACCATCCACCAGCGGATAGCGCAGCGAGAAGTCCTGTGCCAGACGTACCATGGCATCGTAGACCGATGCATCGCCGTGGGGGTGGTAAGAGCCCAGCACCGCACCGACGGTATCGGCAGATTTGCGGTATGCGTGGCTGGGGTCGTTGCCGCGCTCGTGCATGGTGTACAGAATGCGGCGGTGGACGGGTTTCAAGCCGTCCCGCACATCGGGCAGGGCACGGGACACGATGACCGACATGGAATAATCCAGGAAGGCCGTTTCGATCTCCTTTTTGACGTCGCGGATGATCTTTTTGGTTCCGCTGCCCGGTATCATCACATAATCTTCTTCCATTGTTTCCTCCAATTACACGTCGAGCTTTGCGTACTGGGCGTTGGTCTCGATAAAGCGGCGGCGGGGCTCCACCTGATCGCCCATCAGGATGGTAAAGGCTTCGTCAGCCTTTTCGGCATCCTCGATGGTGATCTGCACGATGACCCGGTTGTCCGGGTTCATGGTGGTCTCCCACAGCTGCTCGGGGTTCATCTCACCAAGGCCCTTGTAGCGGTTCACCTTTGCGCCGGGCATCTCCTGCGAGAGGATCGCCATTTCCGCGTCGTTGTAGGCGTACTTGATGGTGTTGCCCTTCTGCACCTTGAACAGGGGCGGCTGTGCCACATACACATGACCCTGCTCGATCAGCGGGCGCATATAGCGGAAGAAGAAGGTCAGCATCAGGGTGCAGATGTGGGAGCCGTCCACGTCCGCATCGGCCATGATGAACACCTTGTCGTACCGCAGCTTGGAGATATCGAACTCGTCGCCGATGCCGCAGCCCAGTGCCAGCACCACCGGCATCAGCTTGTCGTTGCCGTAAATTTTATCGGCGCGGGCCTTTTCCACGTTCAGCATCTTGCCCCACAGCGGCAGAATGGCCTGAATGGCAGAGTCGCGTCCCATCTTGGCAGAGCCGCCTGCAGAGTCGCCCTCGACGATGAAAATTTCGGTGCGGCTGGGGTCTTTTTCGCGGCAGTCTGCCAGCTTGCCGGGCATCCGGCTGGTCTCCAGCGCGCTCTTGCGGCGCACCAGTTCGCGGGCCTTTTTGGCGGCGGCGCGGGCGCGGGCGGCCTGGGTGGCCTTTTCAAAAATGGCCTTTGCCACGCCGGGATTCTCCTCAAAGAACTCCATCAGCTTGGAGTAGACCATGTTGGAAACGAGGGTGCGGATCTCGGTATTGCCCAGCTTTGCCTTGGTCTGGCCTTCAAATTCGGCCTCCTGCAGCTTGACCGAGATGACGCAGATCAGACCCTCGCGCACGTCTGCACCGGACAGGTTCTCGTCCTTGTCCTTCAGCAGACCGTGGCTGCGGCCGTAGTCGTTGAACACGCGGGTCAGGCTGGCCTTGAAGCCCTCTTCGTGGGTGCCGCCGTCCGGGGTGTTGACGTTGTTGGCAAAGCTCAGAAGCAGCTCGTTGTAGCTGGAATTGTACTGCAGCGCGATCTCCGCCACGCCGCGGTCGGTCTGCCCCTTGAGGTAGATGACGTTGGGGTGCAGCACTTCCAGCTTGCGCTTTTCGCCCAGATAGGTGACAAAGCTCTTGATGCCGCCCTCGTAGCACATGACCTCGGAGCGGTAACAGGGGTCGCCCTCCTGCCCATCCTCCAGCACGGGGGTGTACAGCTGACGCTCATCAGTCAGGGTGATCTTGACACCGGCGTTCAGGAAGCTTTCCTCCCGCAGGCGCTTTTCCAGCGTGTCGAAGTCGTAGACGGTGGTGTCCTTGAACATTTCCGGGTCGGGTTTGAAGGTGACCCGGGTGCCGGTGACGCCCTCGGCTACCGTGCCGATGCACTTTAGCGCACCGTCCGGGTCGCCCCGACGGAAGGTCTGCTCGTACTCCTTGCCGTCGCGGCGCACATTGACGGTGAGCCACTCGGAGCAGGCGTTGACCACCGAAGCGCCCACGCCGTGCAGACCGCCGGCCACCTTGTAGCCGGAGTTCTCGCCGCCGAATTTGCCGCCGGCGTGCAGGATGGTGTACACCACGGTGACGGCGGGCAGACCGGTATCGGCCTGAATGTCCACGGGGATGCCGCGGCCGTTATCGGTGACCTGAATGATGTTGTCCTTCAGGATCTTGACCTCGATGTGGTCGCAGTAACCCGCCAGCGCCTCGTCAATGGCGTTGTCCACGATCTCGTACACCAGATGATGCAGACCGCGCTCACCGGTGGAGCCGATATACATACCCGGGCGCTTGCGCACCGCCTCCAGACCCTTCAGCACCTGGATCTCGCTGGCGTTATACTCGTGGTCGGTTACGGTATCGGCATTTGTACTGGTAATGATTTCTTCTGCCATATCCTTTCTCCCTTTTGTTCATTTTTGCGTTTGTTTTTTCAAATTATAGCAAAGCGGGAACCGGTACACCATGGTGTACTTTTTTCTCGCCGTTTTGTTGTGTTTTCACGCGCTGCCCGCAACGGGCGTTCCGGCTGGCACGGTGCGGCTTTCCGGGCAGTTCCGGGGCTTTCCCATCCCTCTTTTTTTGTGGATCTTCCGCCCGTTTTCCGCAAATTTCACTCCACCATCTTTTGCGCTCTGCGGCGCATGGCGGCGCTGGACAGCTCCGAAAGATACACCGCATCCACCAGCCCTCCGTCTGCCAGCACATAGCACTGGGGCAGCTCGTCCGAAAGGCTGACCACCGCACCGTTCTTCTGGGCGTAGTTCAAAAACTCCCGCCCCCGGGGGGAGGTGGTGGTGGTCTCCAGATCAAAGATTCCGATGATATCACGGTCGTTCAGGACATAGTCCCGCCCCAGATGAATATACATACTGTATTTTCTCCCGTGTCTTTTGTTTGCATAAAGCCCACGAAAATGCAGCTTTTATGCAGTATCGCTTACAATATTTATCCATGCTGTCAAACCCGGTTCAGCACCCCGCCGTCCATGCGGTACACCTCGCCGTCGGTCTTTAAAAAGTCCGTGTCATCGCAGCTGGTCACAAAGGTCTGCTTTTCCTTCATGCAGGTGAGCAGATACTGCTTGCGCCCTTCGTCCAGCTCGCTCAGCACATCATCCAGCAGCAGTACCGGGTGCTCCCCGGTGATCTGCGCCGCCGCCGCAGCTTCGGCCATTTTCAGGCTCAGCACCACGCTGCGCTGCTGTCCCTGACTGGCATACACCCGGGCGGGCTGGTCGTCCAGCAGCAGCTCCAAGTCCTCGCGGTGGATGCCGCACAGGCTCTGCCCGGCGCGCAGCTCCTCCTCCTGCCGCTGACGCAGCAGGTCGGCAAGCCCGCCCGGCGCAAACTGGGCGGCGTAGCGGATGCTCATCCGTTCTGCCCCGTGGGAAAGCTCCGCGTAGTTGGCACAGGCGCGGGGAGCCAGCAGTTTCAGATACTCCCGCCTCCGCTGCTGCAAGGCTTCGCCCTGTGCGGCAAGTTCGGTGTTGAGCACCTCCAGCAGGGTGCGCTTTTCCGCATAGGGGCGCTCCTGCCCGTTTGCGGAGTGGCGCAGCAGCGCATTTTTTTGCTGCAAAACCCGCACATAGCGGCGGTAGCTTGCCAGATACCCGGGGTACAGCTGGCACAGCGCAGCGTCCAGAAATTTGCGCCGCCCTTCCGGAGCCCCCTTGACAAGGCTCAGGTGCCCGGGGTCGAACACCACCGCCGGAAAGCTGCCTGCCAGTGCCGCCGCCCGCTTGGGCGCTGCACCGTTTACCGCCGCATAACGGCCGGGCTTTGCGGCTTCCGGGGTGCCCACGGTCATGCGGATGTGGGCAGGCTCGGCGGGCTCACAGCCTTCTGGCCTATCCCGCTGGGTATCGGCTTCCAGCACCGCAAATGCTTCTCCCCGGCGCACAAGCTCGGCGTCCTTGCCGCCCCGGAAGCTTTTGCCGCCGGTCAGCAGCCAGATGGCCTCTAAAAGGTTCGTCTTGCCCTGCCCGTTGTTGCCGCAGATGACGGTAAGCTCCCGGCCGGGCTCCAGCCGTGCCGCACAAATATTGCGATAGTTCTGTACTTCCAGCGAAAGCAGACGCATTTACTGACCCTGCCCGATCTCTACGCTCTGCCCGTCCAGCTCGATGACGTCCCCGGCGCGGCACTTTTTGCCCCGCATGGTGCACACCTCGCCGTTCACCTTCACAGCACCGCCCTGCACCAGCTCTTTGGCTTCGCCGCCGGTCTCGCACAGACCGGCAAATTTGAGCAGGGCATCCAGCTTGATAAACTCGGTATGAATGAGAATCTTCTGCATAAAACGCGCTCCTTAGTCGTTTTTAAAGCGTACCGGCAGTACCAGATACAAAAAGTCGTTGCCCTCTACCGGCAGCACCTTCACCGGGCTCAGCGGGCCGCTGATCTCCATGCGCACCTGCTCGGTGCGGGCGTTGCGCAGCGCATCCAGCAGATAGCGGTTATTGAAGCCGATCTCCACCTCATCGCCCTCGCAGGCGGCGCTGAACTCGTCCACCACGCGGCCGAGGTTGGTCTGGCAGCGCACCACAACTTTACCCTCTGTAAAGGAGATGCGAAGGGGATTTTTTAAACGCTCTGTAATAATCAGAGAGGCGCGCTCGATGGTGGAGATAAAGTCCTTGGTGTCGATGGTCACCCGGGTGCGGCTTCCGGCGGGGATGACGTTGCGGTAATTCAGGAATTCGCCCTCGATCAGGCGGCTCATGATGGTGTAACCGGCGGTGGTGAACACCACATAGCGGCGGTTCGCACTGATGTGCACATCCTCTTCGTCATCGTTGGCCAGCAGGTGGGAGACCTCGGTCATGGTCTTGCTGGGCACGATGATGCGGATATCCTTCACGGCAGTGATGGGGCGCTCCACAATAGCCAGACGGTAGCCGTCCAGTGCTACAATGGTCAGCTTGTCCAGCTCGATCTCGAACAGCTCGCCGGTGTGGGCGGGTTTTTTCTCGTCCTGACTGACGGCGTACAGGGTGCGGTCGATCATGTCCCGCAGCACGCCGGTCTTGATGGTCAGGGTCTGCTCCGCGCCGGTGTTGGGCAGATCCGGGAAATCGGTAGCCGGCATGGACTGGATCTCGAACTGTGCCACGCCGCTCTGGATGGTGGTCTTGCCATTATCCGCCGCCACAATGCTGATCTGACCTGCCGGCATCCGGCTGATCATGCTGCTGAGCAGCTTTGCATTTAGCACGATCTCGCCCGGCTCCTTGATGTTGGCTTCGATGGTGGTCACGATGCCCATTTCCAGATCGTAGCCGGTCAGGGTGAGCTGAAAGCCCTCGGCCTTCAGCAGAATGCCCTCCAGCACCGGGATGGACGAGCGCATGGTGACAGCTTTGGAAACGCCGTCGATGGCTGCACTGAGCAGTGTTTTATCGCAGACGATGTTCAAAACAGTATCTCTCCTTTTTCACACTTCCGGCTTGATCTCTGCCCTTTGGGCTGCTGCCGGAAGGCAGTAATATATTGAACTTGTTGTAGTAACCGTAGTAGGGGGTGGGGAAGATGTTGAAAACCCGAAAATGTCTTGCCGGGAAGCGGGGCTTTGGCTTTCCACCGGGATGTGGAAGGCTCGTGAAGGAAATGTTGAAAGGTGGGAAACGGTGTTTCTTTCCACAGCCGATGTGAAGAACTGATGTTAAATGTTGAAAACTAAGTGGAAAGTGTGGAAAGCTTCGCCTTTTTGCCACAAGATATAGGCTTATTTTCCCCTTTTTGTTCCGTTTTCTCCCCATATTTTGGGGTCACACCCTGAAATGAGTATGACTTTTGCCCGGTTTTCCCCGGTTTATGCCTTCACGTTTTTGATGATATCGCTTACGGTCTCCCGCAGGTGCTGGTCGTTCTTCATGTCCCGTTCCATGGTTTTGAGGGAGTAGACGATGGTAGAGTGGTCGCGGCCGGAAAATTCCCGCCCGATCTCCTCCATGCTCATGCCGGTGACCTCCCGCAGGATATAGATGGCCACGCGCCGGGCGGAAGCCACGTTGGCGTTGCGCTTGGTGCCCCGGATGTCGGCAGGGGACACGTTGAAGGTGCGGGACACCTCGCCAATGATCTTTTCGATGGTCACCGGCACCGGCTGGGTCTCGTTGAGGATATCCTTGATGGCGTTCTGCGCCACGCTGATCACCGGCTGGATGCCCTCCAGCATATAATAGGCGTTCAGCTTTTTCACTGCGCCTTCCAGCTGGCGGATGTTGTTTTTCAGGTGGTTGGCAATGAACTCTGCCACGTCCTCGGGCAGGTCCAGATGCAGCAGCTCTGCCTTGCGCTTCACGATGGCAACCCGGGTCTCAAAATCCGGCGGCTGCACATCGGCGGTCAGACCCCACTCAAAGCGGGTGCGCAGACGCTCCTCGAGGCTCTTGATCTCCTTGGCGGGGCGATCGGAAGCGATGACGATCTGCTTGTGGGCGTCGTGCAGGGAGTTGAAGGTGTGGAAGAATTCTTCCTGCGTGGACTCCTTGCCCGCGATGAACTGGATATCGTCCACCAGCAAAAGGTCTGCCACGCGGTACTTCATGCGGAAGTCCTCGGTGCTGCCGGCGCGGATGGCGGCGATCAGTTCGTTGGTGAACTGCTCACAGGTGACATACATGATGACGAAATCGGGGTGGGTGCGCTTGATCTCGGTCTGAATGGCGGTCAGCAGATGGGTCTTGCCCAGACCGGAGCCGCCGTAGATGAACAGGGGGTTATAGGCCCCGGAGGGGTTTGCCGCCACAGCCTGCGCAGCAGCAAACGCAAACTGGTTGGACGGCCCCTTGATGAAGTTTTCGAAGGTGAACTCGTAGTTGCCCTGCGGGGAGGCGGGGTTTGCCTCGTACTGCTGGGCCAGCACTACCTCGTGGGGCGGGGTGCTGGGCACCACAAGGGTGATGTCCACATCAAAGCCCAGCACGGACTTGAAGGCCTCCTTGAGCAGGCCGAGGTACCGGTCGGTGACGATCTTGCAGATAAAATCGTTGCGCACCGACAGGGTGATATGGCTGGAGTCCTCAAAGCTGATGGGCTCCAACCCGTCGATATAGAGATTGTACGTTGGCTCGGCCATCTGCGCCTTGCAGTACATCTGGGCCGCTTCTAAAACGTCCTTGAAAGAATCCATAAAACATCCACTCCATTGAATCGGTCGAAGTTTTCAACAATGCTGCTGATACCATGTTAGTATACCACAAAAATCTCCCTGCGTCTATATTACTATAATGTAATTTATAATACATAAGATAAGCCCCCGCAGCGCCCTTGTGGAAACACGCCAAAAAGACCACAATATCTGGTAGAAAAAAGTTTTCCACAGCAAAATGGTGAAAAAGTTGAAAAGCTTTTAACAGAAAAATCAGAAAAAAGTTTGCAGAAAACTGAAAAAAATGCTTGACAGAACGTCATACTATGCGATATACTGTTGAATTGCAAGCCTGTCCCCAATCTGGGACCGATCAAGACCCCATACCGGGGATAAGTTTTTACGGAGGATACAACCATGAAGAGAACTTTTCAGCCCAAGAAGCGTCAGCGCAAGGAAGTTCATGGCTTTCTGACCCGCATGAGCACCAAGAACGGCCGTAAGGTCATCAATGCTCGCCGTGCAAAGGGCCGCAAGAGCCTGACTGTCTGATCTCTGCCTTGCAGGTGAGATCCGGCGCAGAAATGAATATGCGCACAAAAGACCGCTGATATCCCATTGGCGGTCTTATTTTTTTACCCGTCAAAAGTTTTTTCGTAAAAATGCCCGGATGGGCTTTTAAACTGCAAAAATTTTTGATATACTGGCTAAAGAGTGCACCTATGTGCACCCGGACGAAAGGAGGTGCCGATGTTATGCGTTATCGTCCGATCCGCCGCAACAGCGAGTTTGGCCGTGTGTACGCCCGCGGCAAGTCCTATGTGAACCCGGCACTGGTACTGTATGTGCTCAAGACCCGGGGCCGCAACACCCGGGTGGGTCTGACCGCCACCAAAAAGATCGGCCACGCCGTGCAGCGCAACCGCGCCCGCCGCGTGATGAAAGCTGCGATTGACGAGCATCTGGATTACAATATCGGCGGCTATGATCTGATCTTCGTGGCCCGGGGCATGACCCCCAAACTGAAAAGCTGGCAGCTGAGCAGCGTTGTGGCAAAGCTGTTTGCCCAGGCCGGTCTGCCGGATAAGGCAAAGCGCCCGGACGCAAAGCCGCCCGCCACCGTGCCCCCTGCCCGCAAACAAAAGCCGGAGTCCCGCGTGTGAACCGGCTGCAAATGCTCTGCCGCAGGGCGCTGTGCGTGCCCATCCGCATCTACCAGTATACCCTCAGCCCATGGATCGGCCGCAGCTGCCGGTTTTCGCCCAGCTGCAGCAACTACACCATGCAGGCCATCCTGACCCACGGCTGTATAAAAGGCATTTTGCTGGGCGCATGGCGCATTGCGCGGTGCAATCCGCTGGGCAAGTGGGGCTACGACCCCGTGCCGCCGCCCGGCCGATGGCAAAGCCCTGCCCGCAATTTACAGCCTGCAAAGCTGTTTGAAAAGCGGCATAGGGGATAAAGTTTTCGCTTCTTGTGACGCGCTGCACTGTGGGCGGCGTGTCCTACGATAAAAAAATAATGCGTCCCGGGCCACAGCCGGGGCAGAATGGACAAAGGTATGAACTTCTTTTACATCCTGAGCGGTCCTCTCGGCTATGTCATGGAGTGGATCTACAAGCTGCTGCCGAACTACGGCTGGGACATCATCCTCTTCACCCTGCTCATCAACATCGTCAAGATCCCCCTGCAGACCAGCCAGCAGAAGAGCATGGCGAAAATGTCTGCTTTCCAGCCCATGATCGCGGAGATCCAGACCAAGTACAAGGATAAGCCCGAAAAGCAGCAGGAAGAGCTGATGAAGCTGCAGCAGGACTTTGGCTATAAGCCCACGGCCGGCTGCATGCCCATGCTGCTGAATTTCCTTGTCATGTTCGGTGTTATCGGCGTGGTGTATAACCCGCTGGAGCGTATTTTCCATATCAGCGCCGCTGCACTTGCCAGCGCAGGCGAGGCACTGACCGCCGCCGGTATCTCCTTTACCGCCATCACCCGCGATACCAACATCATCGCCGAGGTGGTTGCCGGCAACAGCGGCGTGCTGGGCTGCTTTACCGCACAGCAGATCGCTACCATCACCGAGTTCAGCCAGCACATGAACTTCTTTGGCATCGACCTGACCCGCATCCCGAAGCTGGGGCTTTCTCTGGATATCGTGCTGCCGCTGCTGTCGGTCATTACCATGTTCCTGTCTACGCACATCAGCATGAAGGCCTCCGGCCAGCAGATGCAGGGCAGCATGAAGCTGACCATGTATATGATGCCGCTGATGTACCTGTTCTTCTGCTTTACCTACCCGCTGGCATTCTCTCTGTACTACGTCATTTCCAACATCGTCATGACCGCACAGACCCAGGTCATGCGCAAGTTCTACGACCCCGAGAAGATGCGCAAGGAAGTGGAAGCGGAGATCGCCGCCAAGCGCAAGCAGGAAAAGCGCGGTGTGAAGAACACCACCATCACGGTGACCGACCCCAAGACCGGCAAGAGCGTGGAAAAGAACCTTTCCGCCAGCGAGATGAACAAGCGCCGGCTGGAGTATGCCCGTCAGCTGGACGCCGAGCGCTACAAGGACGAGCGCACCGTGCCGCTGAGCGAGCTTGACAAGCAGGATAAACAGTAACAAGGGAGGTAAACGGTTATGATCCGTACACAGGAATCCACCGGCAAGACGGTGGACGAAGCCTTTGCCAAGGCCTGCGCCCTGCTGGGTGTTCAGGCTGAGGATGAGAATGTCAGCCGTGAAGTGCTGGAATATCCCCAGAAGACTGGTTTTCTGGGTTTAAAGACCACCCCCGCCAAGGTGCGCGTGAGCGTGGAACTGCCGGATGCCCCCGCCGCTGCACCCGCAAAGCCGGTAGAGCCGGTGGCAGAGCAGCCTGTTGAGACTGCCGCCCCCGTGCAGGAGAATGCTCCCGTGGCAGAGGAAGTTCCCGCTGCTGTGGCAGAGCCTGCCGCTCCCGCCGCAGAGCAGACCCCCGCTGCCCAGCAGCCTACCGAAGCTGCCGAGGAGGCAGAAGAGGTGGAAGTGCCCATCGTCATCGAGGAGAACGCCAAGGTGAAGGCCGCCGTGGACTATCTGCGGGAGGTCATCACCCTGATGGGCGTGGAGAACGTGACCTTCAGCGCCGTGCAGAAGGGCGAAGCCACCATCATCCGTCTGGACGGTGAAAAGCTGGGTGCCCTCATCGGCCGCCGTGGCGAGACCATGGAGAGCCTGTCCTATCTGGCAAGCCTTGTGGCAAACCGTCTGGAGGGCGATTACATCAAGCTTGGTCTGGACGTTGCAGGTTACCGCGACAAGCGCGAGAGCGACCTGACTGCACTGGCACAGCGCATCGGCGCCAAGGTGCGCAAGACCGGCCGCAGCTTTGCCATGGAGCCCATGAACCCCTACGAGCGCCGCATCATCCACTCTGCCATCAGCAAGATGGAGGGTGTGCGCAGCGAGAGCAAGGGCGAGGGCCGTGACCGCCGCGTGGTCATCTACTCCACCGCACCGGATGCTCAGACTGAGAATACCTACGGCGAGCGCCGTGGCCGTGGCGGCAACCGGAATGGCCGCCGTCCCGGCGGCAACCGCAACGGCGGTTATCGCGGTGAGCGCCGCAGCAATGGCGGCTACCGTGGCAGCCGCAGCGGTGCACCCCGCGGCCCCCGTCCCTCCGGTGTGCCGGAGCGCACCTACACCCCCCGCGACGCCGAGAGCGCAGCACCCGTAGCACCCAAGCGCACCGAGCGCGTGGACGATTTTGCAGATTTCAGCTTCGGCAAGATCGAGCTGTAATAGCGAAAATATTTTTGAAGCAACAGGACCGGACAGCCCGCAGGCTGTCCGGTCCTGTGTTTTTAAAGTCATTCTTCTCAAAATTTGGAGAAACTGCCTGTTTTTTGCCGAAATCTTTCTCTCAAATGGCAATTGTAAAACAATTGGTCAAGGATTTATACTGTAGTCAGGAGCGTTCTGTTCGTGAAGAACAGACAGAATGATGAAAAGAGAGGTAATCGACTATGTCCCAGAACAAGATTTCCCGCCGCAGCTTCCTGCGTGGTGCAGGGGCATCCGCGACCATCGCAGCCGCCAGCTGCATGGCACCCTCTGCAGCCGCCTGTGACATCAAGTCCCTGTGGAGCATGGATCTGCAGATCCTTGCCACCAGCGACACCCACGGCAAGTTCGACCCCTGGGATTACGCCGCCAACAAGGCAGATGCTTCCGGCAGCGTGGCCCAGCAAGCGACCGCCATCAAGCAGTGCCGCACCCGGAACACGCTGGTGGTGGATGCAGGCGATACCATTCAGGCCAACTCCGCAGAGCTGTTCCTGAACGATGACCTGCACCCCATGATCGCTGCCATGAATGCCATCGGCTATGATATCTGGACCACCGGCAACCATGAGTACAACTACGGCATGGATGTGCTGAAAAAGGTCATGGGACAGCAGAAGGCCAAGGTGCTCACCGGCAACGTTTACGCACCGGACGGCACCCCGCTGGCCGACGGCTACACCATCATCAAAAAGGGCACCGTCAAGATCGGCGTCATTGGCATGGTCACCCCCAACATCATCCGCTGGGATGCCAAGAATCTGGAGGGCTGGAAGGTCACCAACCCTGTGGACGAGAGCCGCAGGATCATCGATAAGATCAAGGATCAGGTGGATGTGCTGATCGGCGTCATGCACATGGATACCGAGAACGAGTACGGCGTCTATGGCTCCGGCGTCACCGATCTGGCAAATGCCTGCCCCGAGTTCGACGTCATCGTGGGCGGCCACGGCCACAGGAGCATCCCCAACATGATGATCAACAACGTGCTGGTGGTGGAGAACAAGAACGCCGGTGCCACCCTGTCCGAGATCCACGTCTATCTGGAGCGCCAGCTGGACGGCAAGTGGAAGGTCGTGAACCGCACCTCGGAGAACCTGCAGATCAAGGAGTACGAACCCGATCCGGAGCTGACCGCTCTGCTGGCTCCCTACGACACCCGCGCCAAGGAAGACGCTGTTACCCCCATCGGCGAGCTGAAGGGCGGCGATCTGGCCCCCGAAAACGAGATCGACTGCCTGCCGCAGGCCATGGTGCAGGATACCGCGCTGCTGGACTTCATCAACGAAGTGCAGATGTACTACACCGGTGCGCAGGTCTCTGCTACCGCCCTGACCTCCATGACCTCCCAGATGCGCGCGGGCACCATCCGCAAGTGCGATATGGCCAGCATCTACACCTACCAGAACACCCTGTACAAGCTGCAGATGACCGGCGAGCAGCTGCGCCGCTTTATGGAGTGGTCCGCAGCCTTCTTCAAGACATGGAAGCCGGATGAAGTGACCATCGCCTTTGACCCCTCGGTGCGCTACTACCTGTACGATGCTTTTGAGGGCGTCAACTACGAGCTGGACGTCTCCAAGGAGCCGGGCCACCGCATCAAGAACCTCAAGTGGCCGAACGGCAAGGCCGTGAAGGACACCGACACCTTTGTTGTGGCAGTGAACAACTACCGTGCCACCACCCAGCTGCTGACGGCTGCGGACATCTTCCTGCCCGGTGAGGATCTGCCCAAGCTGCTGGAGATCGATGTGCGCGGCGATGTGGGCGGCATCCGCGAGCTGCTGGGCGAGTACATCCGCACCGTGAAGGGCGGCACCATCGAGCCGCACGTGAACAACAACTGGAAGATCGTGGGCAACAACTGGAAGGCCGCCGATCACCAGAAGGCTGTGCAGCTGCTGCGCGAAGGCAAGCTGGCCCTGAATGAGAATGCCGATGCACGCACGCTGCCCGGCAAGGCCATCACCACGGCAGAGATCGCCAAGTTCTAAAAATCAGTTTCCTGTAAAAAGGGGCTTTCCGTGTTGGGACGGAAAGTCCCTTTTTTGTGTGAGAAACGGGCGGATTTTCAACCGTTTCCCGGGAATTGGTTGAAAAAACAGTACCATTCCGCAGCATTTCGTGGTACAATGAAACTGTATTGGTCTCGCTGCTGTGGGCAGATGGGAGCAAGCGGCCAGA
>OODQ01000278.1_pt1 | contig 47074 bp, 66 predicted proteins | sample 1671321 | NCBI WGS metagenome assembly OODQ01 (sample SAMN06348144, study PRJEB24527) | human gut metagenome | biome: human gut; feature: ankylosing spondylitis patient; material: feces | host: Homo sapiens | place: China | collected 2015-10
CATCGCGTAACTCCTTTGAGATGATGTGTTTTAGCAGATTCATTATACTTCAAAGGTGTGGTTACGCGATATTTATTTGTTCAAAAAGTTGTAAACTGCTGTCCTATAATAAAATGTAAACTAAAATGTAATGAGGTGTTTCTTATGAAAAATCCTAATGGCTATGGCTGCATCAGAATTATGGGAGGTAATCGGAGGAGGCCGTATGCTTTTGTAACTACCGTCGCTGGCAAGCAAAAATATATTGCGTCGTTTGAATCGATATATGATGCGAAAGTATTCCAAGCCAATTATTATGCTGATCATCACCAAGATCACCGCCTTTTCCGTAGAAAAACAATAACGTTCTCTGAATTATATTTCAGATGGCTTCCATTCCATTTGAATGAAAATGCTGAACTGTCAAATAGTACGAAGGCTAGTTATGAAAATTCATATAAGCATTGCTTTTCCTTGTATGACAAACCTTTTTCTGATTTAACTTTTCTCGATTTGCAATCCGTTATTGATTCCATGCGGCAAAAACAACATCTATCATATTCAAGTTGTAAAAAGGTTAAGAATTTACTGAGCCTGCTTTTTAAGTATGCGCAAAAGTCCAATATATGTCGTACAAATTATGCGTTGCTACTATCCATTGGTAGAAATCACCCGGTGTATCCGCATCATGTATTCTCGCGCCAGAAAATCAACAAATTATGGAAGCAAACCGATATCGCTGACAGGGATACTGTATTAATTCTGCTGTATACCGGCATGCGTGTCAGTGAATTACTCCACCTTGAAAAATGCAATATTAATCTTCGACAACGATATATCCGCATCACAAAATCAAAAACGTCATCTGGCATCCGCATCATTCCAATGGTTTGAATGGGATGGCACGAAGGGATACGAAGTACAGGTTAACACAAACCTTCCCATACAGTTTAAAAACTCAGCTTTATTTGCAGTTGCCAATATTTTAACGGATGCAGAAAATGTGGTAGATGAAAAAGCAGAGTGCTGTAACCTGGGACAAGGAACATTGACGTTGAAAATAGCAAGCAGCCATCAAGGCCAATCATTAACAGCCTGCTACTTTATCTTGGGTTATTAAACAGTGGGGAATAGTACAAAACGTCACGGCGCCTTCATATATTACACTCCCACTAAGTGCGAAGCCTTTTGTAGTGGTAGCTAACGACATGAACATGAATCAAGATCCGTTGATCATGGCTACGGACGGATACGAACTTGGCAAGTTTAAGATTGATGGACGAAGAGTCAACAGGACGGATGCTCTTTGGGGACGCTGGATTGCTATTTGCATATAAACAGTGGGGAAGTCAGTCATCCGGCAACAACTGGATGGTATACTATCCCTTGGTGTTCAGCAGCGCAGTGTATGGCGTCTGGCTCATTGATTACGCCGCAAAGAATAATAATTTACAGTATGCTGGTATAAGCGAATCAGAAAGTGCGCTAAATGGATTTAAGATGTATACCTCCTCAGCCAATAATATAGGGATAGCCTTTTTGGCTGTCGGCCGATAACGATGCGGTTTGCCGCCGGGCTTCCGGATGCAGATGTTCTAAAGATACAGCACTGTCTACTTGGTGATGGCTAAATAAAAGCACGTCCCAGTTGAAACGCCGTTAGCGTTTACGATTTGTATATACCCATCAGCAGTCCCGGTTGCTGATATAAAATGCGACGAGTCCTTATTATCCCAGATTGATACGGCATATTGCAATATTGTTGCTGATATGGGGAGATTAATGTAAGTCTGGCTATTAACGATTCCCCACTGTTTACCTAGTTATAGCAATCCATCGAGTATCAACAGCACCGTAAGTTGACGTGTATATTAAAAAATTCTTGCCATCGCATCCAAAGCCCTTTGAGTACATTCCACCTCCGGCATCGGTAGCGACTCCAGTCAAAAATGTAGTAAACGTTAATGGCGGAGTTACTGTATTTAATTGACTCGTCGTTTGATGAACTAATCCCCACTGTGTAATTACCCCGCCAAACAGGGCGCCCCAGCACACATATCCGTTTTGTCCCAGCGAGTACTTAACCCCCATCGCGTCAAACACCTTTTTAATCAGCAGTGCGAGCAGGCTGTCCGACGACAATACATTGACGAGGCTGCTCAGTCCCGTGCTGGCTAGTGTGTTGACGATGCCCGTGTTCCAGTCCGTAATGCATGCGGATTCAGTCTCCGGGTGCATGACTTTAAACGCGTTATCACTTTTTTTGAATACGTGCAGAATAGATTTAATGATATCCATAACAGGTTCCTCCTTTAGTCTTTAGGTTCAATCCACACCGAGCATGCTTCTGTCGGCTGGGTATCACTCATCACGACATCCTGAATATCGACGGGCTCCATTGTGCCCGACCCCTTTTCTTCCACGAGCATGCCAGACAGATGGGTAACGGCGTTATAAACGCCGTCGCTCGTTACTGGATTAGTACTGCCTGATTTAGGTACTGTATCAAAGGTCAGCTTATTTTCCTTCGCTGACAGTGCAGATTCTACGTCCGTCTTTTTTGCAAAGGTGCTACTTAATTTAGACAGAAATGTTCCTAGCTGATTTAGCTGTATAAGACTCATATGCTCACTCTCCATAATCATCAGTTAAAAAGCGCGAGGATATCGGCGTCAGTTGCCATCGGATAGTCAGATTTCTTCATATATGTATTAGCGACATCTGACGACTTTGCATACGCGGATAAGTCCACGATGCCCGCCAAATTATCCCAACTATTGCCATTCCAGGACACATTATCTCCGGCGTTGATGCTGTGTGATGCATCCGCCGCAGTGATGTTGTACGTATCCCCGACTTGCACACCATTAACAGGCAGGTCCGCATACGTATCTACGCTGCCTCGATACCGGAATACTGTCGTAATATCTGATTTCTTAGCGTATGTCGCTTCCGCGTTGCCTGCCGTTACATACCCAGCATCGTTTTGGAAGGCAGATAATTTAGTCGGAATCGTAGGGATTGTAACGGATACCGCCGCAGATCCGTCATATGTCCCCGTTGCCGCGCCCGTAAATGTAATGGCTGCTGGATTCTTTAGCGCGGCCGGTGTGCCACTTAAATCGCTATACTTACCGGATTTTGCAACCGCGGCGAGGTCAGCTGTTTTAGCATACGGAGTTAAATCCGTGCCACTTGCGCTAAGTGTTCCATCCGTTGTAATCGCCAGGCCAGCACCGACTTTTACACCCCCCAGCACTGTTGCCGAGGCCTTAGGTAATGTGTAATTGTTGGCGCCTGCCTGAATCCCAGCCAGCTTATTTTTCTCATCGGTAGAGTAGTCGTTCGTCGATAGACCTTTGCCAGATTCTTTTGATACAAATAACTTTTTAATCTGTGTTAAAAAGAAGTCTAAATTGCTTACACGGCAAATTTTATCAATAGTTGTTGCCATCTCCATCATCTCCAACTCTAAACAAATTCAAAATATCTTGATCCGTAGCATATTCAATTTCTACAGTTCGCTCGGGAATGATCCTTCCTGTTAGATTCACGCGAGATTTTAGATTCCCCACCAGATTTGATTTTGCTTTAATAACACCAGTAAGTCTTTCCATTAGAACGTCACTTCCTCACAAATTGTAAAAGGGGTCGGAGTAATTACAGTTGCGACAAATCCATCCGGACGGCTTAGCTGTACATCATAGTAATACGTGCCATAGGGCAGGTCTGCTGTCTCTGCCGGTTTAATGGTAATCGTCTTGTCAACTACAGCTTTTTGCAGAATTACGGCCGTGTCGCTTGTACTTCTTTTGACAGTAAATAGAATTTGGTCCTCATCGGTAATCTCATACTTAGCTCTGGTATCATCAACGATATCCAGGGTAAAGCTCGCAGTGTCCCCACGTGTCAAATAAATTTCATTGTTCTTGACCCTCAGCATGATACCACCTACTCTAAAAGCTCGACCCAAATGCCATTATCAGCCATAGATGACGGTTTCCCCGATGTATCAGAAACACACAGGCGGTTTAAGTGCGCCGTTTCATCCGTGTTGTGCGCTACCGTCAGGAACCCGTTAGGGTTAATCGTCGCTGATACGTTCCCAGTGTTGCTCATTGTAAACTGTAGCTGAAATTCCTGTTGTACGACCGTACTGCTTCCTTCTGCGGGCATATAATCCGGATTATCATCGACAAGCGCTACATACATGACTTCCCCTACGTCCGGATCTGTTGCAAAAAGTCCCATTTCGGTAATTTTAAACCCGGTTTTTACACCAGTATTACTGATTGTCAGTTCAATTGTAACAGTATTACCGTTTTGCGTAATTTTATTAATCCCTAGCGTCAGTTCTTCCTTTATAAGCCCTGTGGCGCTACCTAAGTCACCGGTTCTATTCCCCGAGCCGATAGCCACACGAGTGAACTTCAGCGTAGTCAAACCTGCATTGATTTTTGCCTGAAGAGTTGCACCAACATCAGTCATCGTGATTTTATTCCAATTCGCCATTGATTATAACCTCCTTAAACGCCCCCACTCCTGCCACGACATGCAGACTAGCTTGCGTAATAAATACTTTCTTCAAGTCAAAAGTAATGTTTGTTTTACGTACCAGGCTAATGTTAGCCCCAAACTTAACGCTTCCGTTACAGGTTCTCATAAAACGTACATAGTCTAGCCAGGATCGCGTGTTTTTGTACGCATTCACGAGTCGTACTAATTTATTTACTACGGCCCCGTCTTCGATGGGGGCGGTAATCCCAGATATACGAAAATGATACGGCTCTCCGCTATATGCGGGCCATTCTTCTACTTTAGCTGATTGATACACTGTGGATACCGCTTTCTGTACCGCATACTTCGTACCTTTCAGCCGATGTAATAGCAGCGACTCTTTCACTTGCTGCCTTTTTACGCTCAATGTCGCCGTATCATCGTATTCATCTACATGTAGCTGGACCGCAAGACAATCAATCAGATTCTCGCCTAGCGTATCAATAGCGGGATAAATCAACAGCAAATCAGGGTTAATTTTCGCCAATCCTGCATCGACAGCACTGGCCAGGGTGATGACAGGTTCTGCGTCAATGGATGCTGGGAGATGTTCTGAAATTTTATATTCATCGTCATTCATCTTCACTACCCCCCAATGTTGCGCTTATTTTATCCGCCTGTGCGACCTGTATATTGGTTAACTCAGTATATACTGGAGATGCTACAACGATGCGCTTAACACCGGGAACAGACATTACATCTGCAATCAGCCTGGACGGATTGATATCGCGCCCTATCTTCGCAGACTGCCACAGCTCATACCCTGCGATTGCCTGCGTAACGGCGTCTTTTACCGTAGATTCTGACACTCCACGGTCGATGTAGTACGTCAGACTGATGTCATAGCTGACAGGTTCCGGAGCCATGACTTGTACCTGATCAGTGAGCGGCCGTACGGTATCCTTATTCAAGATACTATCCACGACATCCAACACTTCCTGCCCAGGGATTTTCCCGCCGTCAAGCAGTGGCCGTATTTCTACGACGCCCGCCGATGGGCTGTATACTGTCACATCATTTATGGCGCTGTTGGCAGATTTTGCCCAGTACTCATACGCACCGGTAGGGCCAGCTGTTGAGAAGCGCTCCGGAGACTCATGAATTCGCTCCCGATATGCATCATCGCTTTCTTTATCGGCTCCGCCGGCGCTGGTCGTCAAGTTAACCATGGTAGCCACATAGGCGACAGGGTCCACAATGTTACTGATTTCTCCTGGTAAAAACCCATTTCCCAATTCACCAGTTACCTGACAAGTCGCTTTAGCATTTACCGTTAACCCGCCTGCCAGGACAACAGTATCGTCGTCGATTGCAAAATAAACCCCGTTAGCTGTAACGACCCTCGTTCCTGCCGGTATGATTGTTTCTTGATTACGCGCAACCGACAGCGTAATTTTAATTGTTGTTGTAGCTGCTGATGCAGGTATGCGCGTTGTGTCAGTCAGTGCCCCTATATGATCAAGATTATCCCCAGTTGCATAGCGCAGTAAATTCTGCTTGCCGACATAGTTCTGATTATTCAGTAGCCGAATAAAAGCTTCGGCGACGACCAGCAAGAAAAGTCGTACCGGATCGCCCTGAGCTAATGTCCGGCCGGTTATGCTGGTATAGTCACTGAATAAAGCGGCTTTGATTTTCTCCGCATCCGTGTCGACGAATTCGATATCCGGCAAATCAGCTAGTTTCATTAATTTTCACCGTCACTTTCGGCGTGAGTCGTCCGTTTATATCGCCAGTGAATGTTATTTCCGTAATGCTTACCCTTGGCTCGTAGCGCTTGATTTGAGCAAAGATTTCGCTCGACAAAATCGCTTCTGCTTGTAGCATGGGCTTATCTACGGCATCTCCGGAAATTCCAAACTCCCTATCGAGCGGCACTGAGAATTTTACAGTCCCCAAGATGGTCCGGACGTTCTGCAATATTTCTTCGATTGTTGTTGCTGGCGCAAAATCAATGGTTTTGGCTTCTGGCATTACAACATATTCCATGGATACCTCCTATCTAAAGACGGTTAATATTCCGTTGGCAATGCTGCCATAAAGGTTTAATTTTGATTTTTCTTCCTGGTAGTTGCTATCATCGTATTCGACCAGCTTGACGTTTACTTTGGCCCAAATCAATGCCCCGACGGAACTGAAAAAAGTGTCCGAAACGGACATGGAGTCCAGACGCCAATAATTTTGACTGACCGGCCGCATCCCGATGATCAGTGGAAATACGGTACCGTTTTCGCACATCTCCTTCATCGTTGCCAGGTCCTTCTTTATCGCAATATTGTGCGATGCTGTAAGGATGAGGTCAAAGGTGATGGTTCGTAATTTCGGCCCGATGAATTCGCTGACCGGCTTATGATAAATAATGTCATGGTCCTGCCAGCGGCTTCCTGCCTCGGTCTGGTAGTTGGCCGGTGTCCTTAGATAATGCGACGATACGATGAATGGCAGACTGCCCATATATCCGATATACATAGCACCTCCTATTCTGGCGTGCTCGTTTTACTGCCGCCCGGCGTGACGCCGCCGTGTACATGCGACACGAGTGATATGCCGTTGACTACCACATCTCCACTGGAAGCGTTAATCTGCAAAGCCCCGCCAACATTGATTTTCAGATTTCCCGGCGTGTCGATGACCCGTGTATTGGCATCGGCTCCGCCCGGCGGTGCGTCGGTGCTGCTGAAGAAGGTCCCCAACACGAATCCGTCGCCTACGCCGGCCCCCGAAAAGTTCGGCATCTGTATGCAGAGCACTTGGTCCCCGACAGCCGGCATCCAGAAATCTTTCGATTCCGATGAACCGCGTTGAAGGACGAACAAATCGTTCGTTACCTTGTTTCCTTTATCTTCACGGCACACGCGCACGGTTCCGTCTTTCGGAGTCAGTGCACATACGGTTCCGTAAAATATTAGGTTTCCAGCAGCTTTTTGATGTTAGTATCCATCGAGGCACCTCCTCATTTCCAGACTGAGTACATACCCATTGCCCAGGCTGTGCGTTGCCTTTGTGACGATATATTTCCCATCAAAGGCGCCGAAGTTCATGAAACCGATGACAATGCCGGCCATGAAGTGGAAGTCTCCGTACAGGCTAAAGGATGCCGTGATTTCATCCCGGTTCTGCTCTCGCAATTTTTTCCTGGCCAACTTATTTGCGGCGTCCACTGTGTCGCATTGTTCATTCACTTCCAGCGTCAGTCCCGTTTGCTTATTCGGAGCTTCAAAATAGCCCTCGATGACTTCTTTGTTCTTGCCCTGCTTGTATTTAACGTGGCAGGCCCGATAAATATCACGGGTCTTGGCTTTCATTGAGTAGGACAGGAAATCTGTGAAGTTCAGCGGATTTTCAGGCGATACGTCATCATCACTCGTCTGCTCTGAAAACGAGGCTGTCCCTGGCCGCCAGAATACAATCAACGGCTCCTGGTTTTCCAGCTGGTATTCATCGAGGATGATAATGGTCTTGGTCGATATTTTCAGATCCAGGCCGGCATCATCACATAGCTTTTTTAAAAATTCAAGGTCTGATTCGTCTGACTGCTCGACATGCTCATACGATGGATTGTTCTGTCCCCCCGGCTCATAGTCCAGTGACATGCCATTTCTCCAGGCGATGTCATTGGCGATTTTATAGAGGCTGATATTATCCCAGGATTGATTCTGCTTAATGCCTCGCAATGACGTATCAGCAATGGCATTGACGGCTTTGATTTGTACCGTCGTCGGCATCCCGTTGATTTCGATTTCATCGACTTCAAATTCTCCGACTGGCAGTTCTTTGATGCCCTCGTTGACGCCGTTTTTGTTCAGCGTATAAAGGGTAATGTCCATTTTGGACCCCGGTTCCGGATACCACGTGTCCTGCCACAGCTGCGCACGGTCTTCCAAAGTAACTGTCATATCATCAACCTGCCCGGACAGGTTGTCCGTCACTTCAATGGATAGCAGATACTTCATCATATCTTCGGATATGTCTTTGCTCTCTGTTTCTCCTGCCGGCGTATACAGTATTTGAGCATAGGCCCGGCGGCCGAGGAATGTCCCCGGCGTCAGTTCTTTTTTCCATTCATTTAATTTGGCTTTAATCGTTTCTAGGGACATGGCATCACCGCTTCCATGGTGGCAAAATCTTGGATGACTGGATTACATTAATTTCCAGGACATTTAATATGATTCCTGCTGGAAAAATAGCTGTGTTTCGGTACGCTTCATTCGCTTCCAGCAGTTCATTCATATAGAGCTCATTGCCGAAAATTTTATACGCAATGGCATCCCACATGTCCCCCTGTACTGTCGTGTACTTATTCATAGCTCAACCGCCTCCGTCCTGCGGATACTCTATCCAGCATTTTAGGCAGTTCCCGCTGGAATTGACGCGCCTGTTCTTCCAAGGCTTGACGGACGGCATCAGCGACGTCGCCACCGCCCTGGACGTTGATAGTCGGCCGGAAGTCCAGTGTGATGCTGCTGTTGCTGTACATCGGGGCTTTGGCTGTTCCTGCACTCATCCGCTGCGGCGTTTTCGGCATGACACCTAACGCGGCTCCTGCCTGCTGCCACAATGAGATAGCTCGTGCCGACCCGTCTAAAGGGATAGCGGCTTCTGCCGAGTCTTCCGCGAATGTTGTCAGGAAGGCCCCACGCTGATAAATGCCACCTCTGGCGTTTTCGCTGACGTCATCACCGCTGCTGGTTGCATCGCTTATCGTACGGGTTATTTTTTGTGCAATGTTGATAGCCGTATCAATCGGATGCGACAAAGCATTGACCAGGCCGTTCCACTTGTCCATAACCCAATTTACGGCATTCCCAATGGCATCCATAACGCTGTTTGCGAAACTTTGTACTGCCGCTACCGCACTGTCCCAGGCAGAGGAAATGTAATCTACCAGTGCAGAAATAATGCCATCTATGACACTGGCGGCGGCTGATACAAAACTGGAAATAGCATCCCACACGGCCGATGCGATAGCCAGACAGCCATTCCATACTCCGGTGAAGAAGGCACCAAAGGCGGATATGATACTCATGATGACCGATACGGCCATCGTCGCTACGGTCATGATGCCACTCCAGACGGCTGTGGCAATCGCTACCAGGCCATTCCAGACCCCGGTGAAGAAAGCGGCCAGGGCTGAAAACAGGCTCATACCAAAAGATACGATGTTGTTCCAAATCGCAATGACGGCGGCCCGGAACTGTTCGTTTGTATTCCAGAAATAAATAATGGCAGCGACCACGGCGATGATGACGGCCACGATGGCGATAATAGGATTGGCCATGAGGGCCAGAGCCAAGGCTCTGGCTCCCGTCGCGGCAAGGCGAAACGCTGTACCAAGCCCGCTTAACCCGGCTTTGAAAATATTTGAAGCCATCGCGGCCCCACGTAAGACAATTTGCCCGTTTTGGTTTACCGTATAAAATAAACGGGCCGTTTCTTTAAGCATATTGAATCCAGCTCTTATTGCTAATAACGATCTTGCGGCTAACAAAATACCGGCAAAACTGGCCGCCAGGGCAACCATGGTTTGTACTATTCCTTGGTTTTGTTGTGCCCAGTTTGCAAAGGCAGATACCACTGGAATTATTGCGTTTAAAACTCCGTTGATAGCTGGTAATAATGCTGATCCAATGCCTATCCCTACGGCAACAATGGCGTTTTTGGCCAATTGTAACTGATTCGCCGTTGTTCTGCTTCGTGCTTGATATTCCGCTTCCATGGACCCCGCATATTGCGATGCATCCCCGACTTTTTTGAAATTACTTTCCAATGCGTCCAAATTGGTCAACAAAGGCGCAATGGCACCAATAGATTCTTTGCCGAACAAATCGGCCAGAACGCTGGCCTGCTGGTCTTTCGGCAAGGATTGCAGTGCCCGGAAGACGTCCATAATGGCTCCCTTGGCATCGGTCTGCATCCGCTTGGCCATATCTGCCGCATCAAAGCCCAACTGTTGGAAGGCAGCGGCCTGGCTCTTGGTAGCACCTTCACCGGCTGTCATCCCCAGAATCAGATTTTTGATACCTGTTGCCGCTACGTCGGACTGTACGCCAGTCGCTATCATCGAAGCCCCTAATGCGGCAATTTCGCCGGATGCAACCCCGCCGATTTCGCCCAGTGGCCCGATTCTGGTCACAACATCCGAAATCAATGGGGCTGAGGCTGCTGTCGTATTGCCCAGATAGTTGATTTTATCGGCTAAGGCTACAACGTCCTGCTGGTTCAATTTAAAGGCACTGCGCCATTTGGCCATCATATCCCCGGCCTGTTCGGCCGTGACGTCAAATGCGACACCCATTTTTACCGCATCCTCAGCAAACTGCATCAAATCCTGACGTGCTATCCCTGCCTGACCGCCAGCGGCTACGATTTTGGCAATATCATCCGCCGCCATCGGCAAATTAGTCGATAACTTCAATACGTCTTCATTCATTTGCGCAAATTGTTGCGGCGTGTCAAAATCGACAACTTTACGTACATCTGCCATGGCGCTTTCAAAATCCACGGCTGCTTTAGTTGCCGCAATTAACGGAGCCGCACTGATTGCAACTTTGGTGGCTGTACTACTCAGTTTGCTTTGGGCGTTGTCAAACGCTGCTTGTGCTTTTTGTTTTCTGGCCTGGGCATCTAAAATATCTGACCGTCGCTGTGTCAAATCATTGATACGAGCCTGTAGGGCGGCAATCTGACGATAGGACGCTACGCTGACCTGTCCGGTCGCCCGCTGTTCTGCCGATGCCGCCCGCTGTGCATTTCGCATGGCGTCATTGGCCGCTTTGATTTGCGTTTTCAGTTCTTTGGATTCTGCAATGGCCCGCTGCATCGACGAAGCTACAGACCCATCCAGACGGCCCTTGATGGCAATAGCTAATTCCATGACACGACTCATCTTATTGCCCTCCCTTCTTGGCCTTCTCTATTTCTTCTTTTTCCCGGTCGACTTCTTCATTCATAACTTGAATCCAGGCATGAAAATCGCCGATTTGTTGTTCCAGGAACCATCCAATCGGCGTTTTTGTGTACTTGGCAAGCCTCATAGCCGACAATCTTATGTTTTCTACGGCTCCTTGGGCAGTAAAAAATTCTGCGCCTTCAAGCAGGCTGCCATGAAGTCAGGGCCACTCAAGTTGAGGATGTCGTCATACTTCATTTTAGCGGCCGCAGCAGCAACCATAGCCTGGTATTCCATGGATAATGCCGGTACTGTCATAAGTTTGTCTTTCTTTTTAGCCTGGCTCATGCAAGCCAGCAGAGCATAGCCGTTCAGCTTTGCAAAGTCAAAATAGATTTCCGTCTGCCCGTTCGGCAGCGGAGTTGTCAGATGCAGGATATTTTCCTGGTCTACGATTTCAGCGTTGACGAGTTCGTTTTCTTTTTCTTTCATGGGAATCCTCCTAGTTCATACCAATATTGGCGCGAACCTGCTGTAACAGGTCAATACCGTTCACGATGGCTTTGTAGCCGTATTTGTCGATTTCACAGAGCGTAGCGCCGCCCATTTCAATTTTGAAGTACGTACATTCGATGACGGTTTCACTGTCCGTCTTGGACCCGGCCTTGAATTTGCCAGGGTTGTGGCTCTTGACGCGGCCGCGGACGGCGACGCGGTACTGCTCGTGTTCATAATCATTAGCACCGCTGTCCCAGTTCTGGATGTCCGAGTAGAGTTCCAGGGCCAATGTGCTGCCGCCGACCAGGCGGGAACTTGTTTTCGTCGGCACCTGCCAGGTCATCTTTAATTCCAAGGAATCAAAATGGCCAGCAATGGGCGCTTCGATTTTACCAGCGACGCCGATGCCTTCAATATCTTCTGTCAGCGATTTCAAATCCGGCAATTCGACTTCGTTGACGCCGATTAAATCGTCGGCGCCGTCGATATAAGCCCGCATATCATTGATGACTTCCGGGATTTTATTTACTGCCATGGGTTTCCCTCCTTACGAGAATAATACTTCAAAGTTCGATACGTCATACTCAAAGGTATCTTCAATGTCCTGTGCCGGGACTGGCGGCGTCAGCTTCGTGTGGATTCGGAAGATGCCGGCCAGTAAATCGGTCGTCGGGTTTTCATCAGCCAGGAACTGGACACTGGCCCCTAAGAGATATCCTCGTGACGTAAGCCCATTCAACCGCACCTGTTCGCTGTCTACCAGCGTTTTTACCAGTCTCGGAGTGATTGGCTGGTCTGTCTTCTGCCAGTTCGTTAAAATGAAGGTGACATACTGCCAGTTGAACATGCGCCGGACACAGATGAACATATCTTTGACATCTGTCGTGCCTGGATAAGCACCGGTAAAGTTCCCCCAGGACTTCCAGCCGCCGGAGAAATTCAAGCCCGTAACGATGCCCTGTTCATTAAGCAGATTAGCCTGTGTCAGATTGAGATTTACTTCACTGCCATCTTTCAGACACAGCCCTGTCGCCTGTAATGTCTGGTTGGACGGCGACTGATACGGGACGTCATCGTTATTGCCGTCGGTAACGCCGATGATGCCCATGATATGAGTCGATAAGTGGAAAACCATATCGCCATTTTTAGCACACGGCCAGCAGACAATCTGGTTGTTCCCCGTGTAGTTGTTGCCGTTTTTCCACATATTGACGTCGGCGTATTTTTTGACCTGTTCCGTATTGATGTCTACCAGTGCCATGCAAGGGAACAAGCCGTCGATTTTAGCCGCTTTGGCTTTCATGACAGCGGCAATGGCCGGCTTTTCAGACCAGCCCGGTGCTGCCAGCAGGCCCGGAACTTTGCCAATCTGGAAATAAATATCGTCGATGAGTTCCAGCCCTTTGTTTTTGCCATCTGTGGACATGCCGCCGATGATGTCGTCATCTTTGACAGCCGTCGGATCTAATTTGTCATAAGCAACATGGATGCTCGATACGGAGGCCAGTGCGCCATCATCCAAGAGTGTAATGATGAGCTGACCATCATCGTCATATGCCGCCGTATAGTCCGTATCCAAGGTGGCTGCGGACCCGTCTGCACTGCCCTTGACGGTCAGCGTATGCAATAAGACCGGGTCTGTAAGGATGACCTGTTTCTTCGTAACTGTCTTGGCCGTGTCCGAAACGGACACTTTATGTTTGGTCGGGTCCAATACATTGACAAATACAATTGGTTTTACATTGTACAGTTTGAATTCGGTATACATCGCTTCGCAGAGCGTGTACTTATCCCAGTCGGGATGATACCCCAAATTCTGCGTCGCTTCCTTCCAGCTGTAGCAGATGACGGGTTTATTGACATAGGCCGTCGGGTCTTCTGTCAGATGGACAGGCGCCGTCCCGAAGACAACCGGCAAGCCGGAATCAGTGGCGACAGTCGCCACAATCGAGGTCGGGACTTCGCTTGCTTTTACGCCGTGGAAAAATGCCATTTTATTTACCTCCGTGTAATGCCATGGCCCGTTTATACATGATATTTCTCAACGAGCCTGTAGATTTAACTTCTTTTTGTGCCGCATCCAATTCGCCCGCTGTGACGAACAGATGCTTATATACCGGGTCGTCCTTATATTTTGCAGGAATCCCGTCTGCGAAAATCTGATTCGTGTGGATTTCCGTGTCTTTATAGGCTGGGCCGATGTAGATGACCGGCCCGCTGTTTTCATTCATCGTATCTGCCTCCTAAAACCTCCCAATGAGTTTGACGTGGCTGCGGAATGAATACGTCGAACTCAATGACACCTACCCATTGCGGGAACGGCTGGTCATCGGGAATCGTCGTCTTGATATTCCCGTCATCTATATCAATGAACCATTTCTTGGCAATGGGATTGTTGGCCAGCAGGTGATAGCGGATGAATTCGAGGAAATGGAACAACATATGAGCTCCATAGGTCATATCTTCGTCGTAAATGGTCGCGTAGATGACGATAGACGTAACGGACTTATCCCGGTCGTCTGTCGTCGCTTCTGGCCGTACCACAACGGCCGGACAAAGTTTCTTTTGGTCTGCCCGGTTATTCGCCCTGGGCAGGAATCCGGCATATACATTTACGTCCGTATCGACACTCGAAAAGATATTTTCTGGCCGGCCTTCACAATATTCCTGGTAAGCCGTAAATTTTTCTTTCAAGAATTCCGCGATACCTTCCGCACATTCCAATGGGGTCATCGCATCACTTCCCTAATCTGTATTCGATTTCATGTTCCAATCGTTCTTCAAAGACATCACTGCCACGGTCCATCATGACGCTCAGTACATCGGGATTGCCGAATAACTGCGGCACGGCCGGCCCATAGATGCCTTTCAGCGGGTATCTTTCCTTGCCCTTACGGGCGACGAATGCCCCGCCCAGGCTAAAGCCGCGGGGGACATGCGTCATTTTCCCTCGCTTTACAGATACGAAGACGCCGTCCCGCCGCTTCTTGGCCTGGTATTTATGGATTGCCTCGGGCGCCCCTTTGACAAGAATGGTAGCCCCGTCCTCATCAGCCCGGATCTGCGCCTTGGCTTTCAAATCCCCGGCCTTCATGGTATAAATGCTTCGGATTTCCTTCGTTCCGGCCTGTCGTGCCGCTGTGGCTGCCCGCTTTCCGGCAGCTACAGCCGCCCTGGCGATTTCTTTATCGCTCAGAGAGGACAAGGCATCCATAAGCTTTTTGTCACCTTGAATGTCGATTTCTACGCTCATAGGCCCTCCTAGTGATTCTTGTGCAGGGTCATCGTCAAGATACCCATGTCGTCGATGACGTTATCTACCAGGCAGTAATCGCCATCGACAGTAAAACTTTCTCCTTCCGCTGGGACTTCTCCGTAATCGTCTTTAGCGATATGAATGATGATGACCTGGCCATGGGTGCTCTCGAAGCCGGAATAGATTTCCTGTGTCTGGAACATAGCGTCTTCTTTGGGACTCTGCACGATGCATGTATACTTCTTGCCATTCAGCTCATGTGTTTCGGCAAATTCATCAGCATTGAGAAAAGCCGGAATGTCCGAAGCTACCATTTCTTTGAACGTGCTCATTTTTGGACGGCTGCGGCGGCATCGGCCTGGGGCAGTTCCATCCCCGGTTCGTCTGCCGGCGATTCTTCCGTCTCTGGCTCATTGGCCGGGGCCACTTTGTCCCCAACCAAGGCAACAACTTGTTCATCGGCCCGGTCCATGAGTTTTTCCGCTTCATCGTCCGGCAACTCGAACGAGTCGCCAGTCCGATATAAGTGCTTGCCCATGGAAACGCAGCCGTATGTAACGACTAACTTCATGGTCATCCCTCCTATTTCGCTTTGATGACGGCCCAATCGTCGACGAACTGCGGAGCCAGGACACAACGGCAGTACATGTAGAAGCTCAATACCTGCGTATCCTTGTTGCCGTTATAGTACGGCACATACGGTGCAACGAAGGTTTCGTAGGCCGTGCCGGCATCATTGAGCAGGGTGCAGGCGCCGTGGAGCTGACTGCCGCGGCCCGGAATGGCGATGATGGCCGTATCGGGGTCGATGAAATACTGCGATTTCCCGGCATCGTCGGTGTACGTTTCTGCATAGGTATAGACGTCGAGGTTCAGCGATTTGATGCGCCCGACGTGAGTAATCTGCGGGCTGATGATCTGCGGCTGGAAGCCCATGAGGGACAGATTGTCCGCCGTCGGAACCATCATCCATTTCATGATCTGGTCATTGCTCAGCAAATAATCTGCGATATTTTTCCCACAAATCATCATGGTCGGGACGATACCGGCGTCTTCCTGGATGAGTTCCGAAGCGTTCTTGATGTCGCTGTAAATCGTCGCGCCGGCTTTATCCCAGGTTGTCGTCGGCGTGACTTTATGGTCAAAGTCAAACGCAATGGTGTCAATCAACACCGTCTTGCCGTCATCGGCATAACCTTCGATGTCGCATTTACCAGTCTGCAAGATATCCGCCGCCATCTTCGCTTTGCGGTTGATGATTGCGTTCTGCAAATCCACCATATCTTCAGCCTGCTTGATGGCTGCGCGCTGGGCCGGTGTCGTCGTGCTGTAGATGTTTTCGCCGAAGCCGCGTTCCGATAATTCTTCCGGATCTACTACCTTACTCGGCCCCATCATCGGCGGCTGGTAGATAGCGATTTTAGAGCCCGTGTCTTTCAGGCTCGCTCCTTTTGCGCCACGAACGACAAAGGGGGCCAGCTGACGGCCACGCTTGCGGTATTCTACGGCAATCTTGGTCGTAACGGCTGTCGCCGGTACAAGCGGGAAAAAGGTATCAAGCAAAAAAGATGCCGGCGGCGTAATCCGTTCCATTGCCTGCATCAAAGATACAGTATCTCTCAATTCAATAGCCATATTCAGTTCCTCCTAGTGTACAGATGTCAAGAAAATACCGGCATTTCGCAATTCGTCTTCATGGGCGTCAACCGTATCTTCGCTGGCGGCAATGAGATATTCGCGATGGAATCGGCCGGAAACATAGACCGTCGCAACGGTGGCTTTATCATCCACGTCGCAACTCAAAATAGCATTGGCAACAGCGGCTTTAGCCGTAGCCACAGCGGCTGTCCCGGTAACGGTCATCAGCGTGCCGCGTTTCATGGCTGTCCCAGCCGTTAAGGTGACGTTCTTGAGCAAAATCGGAATTTCCGGCCCGCCGATAAGCTGGTCGTGTTTAATGTCGATGACTTCTCTGATTGCCATTATTTTGCACCTCTCAATCTATTCGCTGCATTGACTACATCTTCAATGTCCTGAGCTTTCTTTACGGCTGCCTGGTTCTGCGGCATCCCTGTTTTCGGCACAGGCGTTACCTGTTCAGATCCGGACTGCATCTGTTCCATAATCATGGTGCGCACGCTCGCCAATGCCTGGTCACTCGGCGACTGTACGCCGGCGACAGCTTCGATATAGGGAGCTACATCGTCCGCTGTCCGCCCGTCGCTGATAGCCCGGTCAATCATGGCGTCGGTGTATACGTTCCCGTTTTTCAATGCCTTCAATTCAGCAATTCGCTTCGATTCATCCGCATCCTTGTTCGCGTTCTGCGGGTTCAAACCCAATAAGGCTGCCAGTTTGCTGGCTAAGGTTTTATCATCCATGTTTTTTTCTCCTTTGTTGATGATCTTTTCAATCTGTGCCCGGTTCTTCATGTGACACGGGCAGGAAATATTATTGACAATCAGCAGGTTGTCATTCAGGCTGGCCGTGACCTGATAGTCTTCGTCGATGGCGTCGATGAAACCATTTTCCAGGGCCTGGTCGGCCGTCATCCACGTTTCATCGTCCATCATCTGTGCCAATTCATCCGTTGTCTTATGGCATCGTTCCGCATAGACGTTCAAAATCGTTTCTTTCGTCGATGCCAATGCTTTCTGCAGTTTGGCCAGGCCCTGTTCATCGTAGCCGCCGATGAGAAAAGATGCCGGGTTGTGAATCATATACAGTGCATTCCGCGGCATTTCGACGCTGTCGCCAGCACAAGCGATGATAGTGGCCGCGCTGGCACACATCCCGTCGATGTGCATGGTCTTCTTGCCGCTGTAGCCTTTGAGCATCGTATAAATGGCCTGGGCCGCGAATACGTCGCCACCGGGACTGTTGATACGTACTGTCAGATTCTTGCCGCCACATTCTTTCAAATCGTCGTTGAACTGGCGCGGCGTAACGTCATCGTCGTACCATGACTGCGAAGCGATGGCGCCATACAGCAGCAGTTCTGCATTGTCGTCACCCGCTTCATTGACGAAACGCCAAAATCTTTTACTCTTCATGGGTTTTCTCTCCTTTGTCGGCCAGTACTTCCGGGCTTCCGATAGTCAGGCCATATTTTTCAATCATCTTCTGTTCGTACGCCAGCTGTTCCAGGTTTTCTTCCAGGTCCGTACCTGTCAGTTCGGCCGCTTCTCGTTCTCGCGTGCTCAAGCCGTATGTCGTCCGCAAGGCACTGCCATTGACGTCTTTTACCGGGTCAAGTATCGTCATGGTCGGTCCATACCAATCGGCATTGCACCAACATTTCCGAATCAATGGATCCGTGAAGAATCCCGGGGCTTTGACGCGGCCGATGGCAATGGCTTCTGCCAGCCACATTTCATAGACAGGCTGGCAGAAATCGCGGGCGAACCAGATGCGCCGGCGCTTATATTCTTCCCACGCCTGTAGCATGGCGGCACGGGATGCCGAATAGGATGACGTGAAATGCTTCATCAGGACTTCGTAAGGCTGGCCGATGGCGCTGCCGACCATTTCCAACAGCTTCGTCGTGAAGGCGTCAAACGTTGACATGCTGCGCGACGCATCGACGCTTTTGACATCGACCCCACGGGGCAGGGCATTGATGGTTCCAGGCCCTAATGCGTATTCGTCCGGGTCGATGACGGGGCCGCCCTGGGGGGCAATGGTTTTGCCGATGAAGTCATTCAGTGTGCCGCCAGATGTCTGGGACTCTGTGAAAAACAGCGAGAAAAAAGACTTTACAATGGCAGCTGTCAGCTCGGCTGTCGTGTAACGGCTGACTTGTTTCAACGTCTCAATGACAGGGGATAAATACGGCGCTCCCCGATATTGTTCCGGCCGCTGGTCATTGCTGGTCTGTATGATGTTTGGCATGCCGCAAATGTCGCCCCATGCTTTGACGCGGGTCCAGGTGGCAATCGTCCCTATATCTACTGGGTCGCCAGGTACTTTGTTCGATACCCAATAGGCGGCGACGGCTCCATCCGGGTCGATTTCTACGCCGGATATGATTTTGTTCCCCGGTGTGGGCGCCGTCATTTCGACGGCATACGGCCCGGTAATACCATAGTAGTCCCGGCCATAGGGATTACTTACCCGGTTGCCTTCCAGAAGTTGCAGGCGCAAGCTGTACGGCATATCCGCTGTCGGCGGCCGGCGCTTGAACAGGCAAAAGGCATCGCCATCCACGAGATAGCCCGTGTAGTTGATGTCCTGCATGTCGTAAAAATTATTGCGCCTCGTCAAATCGCACTGTGTCGAGCTGGCCCACAGGTCGAATTCCTGGGCTACATGGCGTGACCATTCCCGGGACTCATCGGCCGTCATCCCTAACAGCTTGTACTTGGGGCGCGGAAACAGATGCAACCCCGCCCCGATGGTGTGCAGTGAACTGGTCATGATAGCCGCTGCCCCGATGGGCGTATTGATGGACTGGTCGGCGCTGCGGTTGCGCAACGTATACAGATTGGCGTTTACGTCTGATTTTGCGGAATATTTTCGCGGATTGTAGGCTTTTAGAATATTGCTTTCGTGCGAAGCCCCGCCGTTTGAATAACCGCTGTTCTGGATTGTCGGCGTCCGCGCCTTTTGTCGTGACCGTTTATTTCGTTTTGCCATGGTCGGCCCTCCTTAATCGAAAAATACAATGCGCTTCCCGCGCCCTTTCCCTGGCGTTTCGCTGTCGTCCAGTGTCGCCCCGCTGGCAATCAGGTTGTCGATGGCGACGCGGATGCTGGACAAGTCCGCCCTTGTCAGGGTCCGGTTCCCGATGGTATACGACTGTCCCATCAAAACGGCCTTCTCGGCTTCTACATACCGGGCCAGTCGTTCATTTTGCAGTTTACTCATGGTGCCTCCTACCAAATGTTCGTCTGTTTGCTGACCCGTCTTTTCCGTGCGGGCTTAGGTGGTTCTTTTCTGACAACCGCTTCCTGCACTGGCTGTTTCATGATAGTTTGCAGTTCATCCCATTGCGGATTGACCGACAACATGCATCCCAGGTTGTATACACGAAGATCCAGAGGTTCGTTTCGGACACCTGTTGTCGTCTGCCATACCTCACGGATAACTCCGTTTTTCTTGACTTTCGTCTTATGTTCGGAAATAAGTCCCTTGAAATAGAGTTCGTCATATCCCCGGTTATCCAGGCCGTCGCTGTTTTCATTCAATGGGAAATGCATGTATTGAGGCCCTGGGGCTTTGATGGCCAGGCGGTTCATGACCTGCTGCTTGCCGTCGTCTACGCCGAGGATGACCAGCGGTATCGGCGTCCCCGAAGCCTTCCCGATTTTGTAGTTCAATGGAATACCCGGCATGTTGCTGTAACCTTTGATAGCGAAACGCTGTTTGGTAAAATTCGCTTCGCAATAGCGATATACATGACCGGTATAATGGCCGCCAGAGTCGATGAAGGTACGGACGATTTTCAGCCCGGTTCCGTTTTTGAAGCGGTACACGTGTTCAAGGATGGTATCCAATTCTTCCCAGGTTGATTCCTGGTCTGGACAGCCTAAAATAACGCCCTTGCGGATACCCCACGACTCTTCACCGGCACCCCAGCCGCATACTTCATATTCCAGTCGGTTGTCCTGCGTGTCTACGGCTGCTGTCAATAACAGCACGCCATCTGGCAACTCTGCTCCATACGATTCGCGGCGCCTGACGAAGATTGTTTCATCATCGAATGCCCCTGGTTGTCGATAGCTTTCACCGAACCGCGTGTTTACAACAACCTGTTCGCGTGTCGGGTCCCCTTTGGCTTCCAGCCATTCCCGCATAATTTCATTCCAGCTGGTCCAGGGAGAGGTGAAGGCATTGATGAAAAAGGAACGGATACCATTCGACCTGGCCTTTGGATTCTGTGCTCGATAGCCTTGAACAGCGTTCTTCATTTGCCGTTCCGTGAATTCATAACCACATGCCGGGCATCTCCATTTCACGTGATGTACGATAGCATGACGTTCGCCCCGGTCATCTTTGTAGGTCTCTGCATCGGTTTCCATGTCGAGATACCGGAGCAGATGCCATTCCCCGCAATTAGGGCATTGATGCTGCCATTCCTCTTGTGTGCCGGCGATGTATTCCGCATCAATCCGGCTGCTTCCCTCGGTTGTCGGCGTCGAAAACAGCCCCATGACCCGGTTCCAGAATGTCGTCATTCGTTTGGCTGCCAGGTCTACCGGGTCGCCTTCGGTGCCAGCCGAATCGGGAAACCGGTCCACCTCGTCGGCCAGCAGAATCCGTATTGGACGGCTGGCCAGTCCGGCCGGACTGTTAGCTCCACACATGACCAGTCGGCCGCCTGGGAAGAATTTTGACAGAATCGTGTTGTTTCCATCCCTGGTTTTAGCCGTCTTATCCCCGGCCCGCTTCACATCGTAGAACAACGAACTCAATACGGGCGTATCACGGATCATGGGAGCGATACGTGATTTGGAATAATCCTGGGCCATGTCTACTGTCGGCTGTATCATCATGATGGAAGCCGGGTCCAGGTGGGCAAAGCGGCCGATGACGTTGTTCATGATGTCTGATTTGCCAATCTGCGCCGCCGACTTGACGACGACGCGATGTACGCCTGGTTCTGTGAAGGCATCCATGATGGCCCGTTGATACTCAGCCCGTTCCGTCCGCCATTTGCCCGGCTCTGACGAAACACCGGCCGACAAATAGCGATACGTATCAGCCCATTCGCTGACAGACGTCTTCGGCAGCGGTTTCAAGCCGTGTCGGGAAATATATTGCCACAATTCTTTCGCTGACTTCATGACTCGTCCTCCTCTTCTACTTCTTCATCGGTGAAGAGATCCGGGCTATATTCACTCAGCTCAGATAGCTTTTCTTCCAATTCTTTCGTCAGTCTGGCGTAAATTTCTTCTTTGGTTTTCCCTTCCAGCTGTGGCGCCAACTTTGTCGGCAGTCCCAACAGCTGCGTCCTCAAGTTAGACAACATTTCCGTCATGACTAATTCGACCGTTTTGGCACTGTATACGCGGTGTTCCATTTTAGCCAGGCGCAATTCAGCGATTTCCCGCTTCGTTTTTTCATGCCGGGCCTTTTCGGTCATGTAGTCTATGTCTTCATCGCCGCCGCTTCCTTTGGTGGCGTCTTTGTAATTAAGGATTGATTGTACCAAAAAGACGCCGCCACTCTTGTCTTTTTCATCGCGAATGACGACGCCTTCCTGGATTAACTGAGAGATTCTAGGAGGGGTTAAGCCGATTGCGTCGGCCAGCGAACGCTGAGTAACCGTGATATCACGGGCTTTCCCGCGTACTTTCATGACGCCCTCCCTCCTCTCTGACTTAACATTTTTATTTGTTTCTGTGAACGCATGAGCTATATAAATAAATCATACCCCGCTTCACATAAAACCATTTGAAAATATAAATTAAGGGCTGAATTTTACTAAAATCTAGTTTTCTTTCGGGCGCCGCGGTTGCGCAAGGCTTTTGTTAACCCAGAAGAACCTAGTCAAAAAAAATCCAGAAATAAAAATTTCCGGACTCATCGAATCAAAAATCTTATTTTCCTCAAGTTGACCAGAAACCTTCGCAAAACCTTTCTGTTTTGTATCCAGCGTCTCCGATGCACACAGCATACCGTCAAGGTGCATCCTGTGCATCGACCCATGGCGCATGGCCGCTGTCCGGGTAGTACAACACCCCGTCTATGTGGACGGGGTGTTGCTCCTTGCGTGTCTATCTATTCTTGAGGGGTGAAAACAATCATGTGCTCTACGCCATTCCCATTGCTTCACATATACACTATACCACAGGTCCAACCTGAACTACCATGAACTAGCATGAACTAATTTTATTTTTTTTGAAGATTTTGTCGAATTCTTCCAGCGCCTGGGCACGCAGTCCGTTTTCCTTTCGTCGAAGCCAGCTGTCTGAGCAGATTCCTTCGCAGGCTTTTTCCCAGGTTTCGTGCCACAAATAATGCCGCTTCATTATCGCCTGCATCCGCTCATCGTCCATACATTCGACGAGCTTCTTGAATTCCCACGGGCGGTTTACGGTCTGAAGGTATTCACGTAACATTTTGTCGCGTTTATCCAGAAATCCGATAATCCGGTCTTCCATTGCATTCCGTCCGTTCCCGCCACTGACTCGTGGCTTTTCATAATCAATAGCATTCAATGCCAACAAGTCGTGTTGGATCTGGCTGATTTCTTTCAGCAGCATGTTGGCTTTTTCTTCCGACTCATAGACCAGTTTGAGGTACTCTGTGCTTGTCACGCTACTCCTCCCTTCAATTTCGGTGCCGGTGTTTCCGCTTCAATGTCCAGCGTCATCTGCGCCCGTTTTCCCTGGATGAATAATTCCGCTTCCTTCATGGCGCTTCGTACGGCATTGTCCAGCTCCATCCAAGCTCTAGCATAAATCTTTTCCGTCTTGAATGTAGCGACTAATCCGTCATCACCGTGCATCGCTCCGGCTAATACGTAATCATTGACGCTGTTGTCCCGATTATATTTAATTACGATGTCTTCAATCTCCCCGTCGCATACCGCGGCAAAGCAGGTATCCACATTGGCCATGACATGAAAAATATTTTCCATGGCCTTGTATAATTCTGGCCGGGCCAGTTCTTTGCTTTTCAGCGTATATTCCCGCGGCACTTCTTTTTCGTTTTCGATGTATCCGATTCGGACAACATTACTGCTCACGTGAATCTTGTTGATGATCATAACTTCACCTTGCTTTCGATGAACGTAATGTGTACCTTGAATCCGCAGATAGTCGCAATCTCTTCCAGTGCCCGCTTCAACAGCATCCGGCGTATACGATACCTGCGGTTCTTCCGCTTCTCCTGCCGCTTCTTCTCAACCCGGCTGATTGCTTTTTCCGCTGTCGGGTCTTGGTAGTGTTCACTGTTCATTCTCCTCGCCTACTTTCCGAAAATCTTTTCCGACACTTCGTTCATGTCAATATCTTTCTCTATATGCTTCTTCGGTCGTCCTGCATGCTTCTTGGGCTTCACTGTCGTTTCCAGATTGTCCACGATGCGGCCGCCCGTCAAAATGTCCAGAACTTTTTTCACGGATTCGTCGTCCCCAGTAATGCTGATATGCACTTCCATCGTCTCACCTCCTATTCCTTGCGCGCGCCTGCATCCCCGTAAAGGGTTCGTAAGTAGGCAACGCACTTCGTTCGTATTTCTGCCGCCCTGGCCCCGTGATGGCGTTCATAATGGCATCGCTCACAAAGCGTGACGGCTTTATTGATTTCGTCTGATTTATAAATCCCGCACGGCTCATGGTGCATCTTTTCCCCGCCTTCGATGTAGCTCCCGCAGACGATGCACTTATACCCGTCTCTTTCGTGTACGCTGTCGTTGAGCCGTTTTAGTTTGACCCCCCCGGAGGCGTACCCTTTTTGTCTTTGCAATATACGTCGCTATCCCTCCTCGTCATTTTTACCGTGATATGCCAGCCCGTCAATTCATTGAACGTACTGCTGGCTTCGATGAATTCATAGCCAGGATATAATTTCTCCCATACATCCCGGCAGTCGGTCTGTCCGGCCAGTTCTTCCAGCTTGCGATGCGTAAACGCCCAGTCTGTTTTCGTGACCTTCGGGTTTTCCAGATTCCGTGAACAAATATATGTGTTCTCGAACCTCTCCTTATTTCGGGCTTCCTTCATGATGTATTGGCAGAGCCGCTGCATCAATTCTGCATCGTCTATCCGCAACCGGCTGGCATTGCTCAGGCCATTGCCCCAAACGTCTTCCAGCTCATTACGGTCCAGGCCCCCGCTGATGATTAGGTGAAAATGAATATTCGTTCTCTTTCGTTCGATGGCTCCCATATACTTTGCCGAGGGAAGCCCCGCTTTTTTACGCCGACGGTTCACGCGCTTGATGAAATTATGGAAGTCTTTCTTGGCATCCTTCACGTTGTCCCGTTTGTGCAGCGTATCATAGGTCAATGTCAAATAAACATCGTCGCCCGTGAAATTCGTTTTTACTTTCTGGCAGAATGTTCGTAATGCCTTCTGCTTATTTCGGCGTACTTGATCCGGTGAGGACAGGTTGACTTTCTTTTCTCTCATCTTCTTTCCACGTTTCCCCATATCAGGAACTTCAAACAAATCCGTTTCAAAATATCTTTTCCCGCAGAAATATTTCACATTACGAACAAACCCCATGGTCTCACTTCCTTTCCCAGTGGCACTAAATATAACGCCTACTACAAGCCCCAATGGGCCTCAGGCCCATCGCTTCCTTTATCGCAGTTTCACCAGAAGACTCCTTCCTCTTAGATTGGAGATGAATGGCGAGTCTGTGGTATAGTATCAATAGCAGTTAGACTTCTGCGTGAACAAAAAAGTATTTTCAATCAACGGTCTTTGAGCCGTTTTCGGAGGAGCACTCCCCCTTGCCGCAGCACGACGCCATAGGCGAATCGCGACGGGTAGAAAAGAAGTGCAAAATGTATCTACCAAAGTAAGCAGAACTTCGATTTCGAGGGACTGTGTAAGGGGCTTTTGGACAGCCCTTTGAGAATAAGGCTATCCTGATTCCAGGAGGAAACTTAAACAGCAACCTTCTCAAGAATCTCCTACTTCTACAAGCGGGAGAGGTTCAAATACATATATATGGAAAAATGGAGACGCTCAAAATGAACGTTTCCATTGTCCCTCTTCAGTTTAAGATGTGGGCCAGGATATAAATAAATCCGCCCCAAAATAAAAGACTGATGATAATCATGCCCCGCCATACCATGGCCCTGAGTTCATGATCTGTTACGTGCATTGTGCTTTCCATTCCTTTCGTTCTTTGCTGTTCATCCATGTCGGATAGTCCATGTGGTGAAGTTTCGCCTGTTCAATATCGAGTCCCAACGGCGATAACGGCTTCTTGAGTTTGCGCCGGGGTACGGGCTTTTCATCCCCATTCCCATAGCACATTTTTTCCTTCCACTGCTTATTCGCCTGCCGTGACAGCCGCTGCTTTTCTGTATTCAAGATATTCTTGGCAATATTCCCACATTCACGGCTGCACACATATGGCGATGTGTAGTGTTCCATCGTCTGTCCACATACGATACACTTCTTCAGTTTCTTTCTCGTCTTCATACGCCGCCACTTGGTATATTCATCTAAGATGCGATGCCGGCATGATTCGCAGTACTTTCCATTTCCCTTGGCCTGGAATTCCCGGCCACAGCAAGGACAAATCATATTCCCACCCCTTATCCGTAAATCTTTACTTCTCCGTACTTTTCTTCGCAGGCAATCAGCCCCGGATATACCTGGCCACATTCAACAGCCATACATTTCATAAATTCTTCAATCCCCGGCTCTCCTTCGCGGATACAGCCAGCATAGAATTTAATTTTCTGTTGAATGGCTTTTAGGCGCTGCGCTCCGAAGCCATAGTCATCATGAAGGGCCATGAATACGAGTGTTGCCGTTGTCGTTTCGCCGGCATTGCTTCCGATTTCTAAGTTTCTTTTCTTACTTTTCTGCATGTCCTCTCACCACCTTCATCTTATCAACCAGCTCCATCAGGTAGTCCAGCTGCTTATACATAGCGCTGGTGGCCCACTGCATGTTGTGTATCATCTGTATCTGGGTGTACGTACCATTCTTTTCCAGTTCTACATAATCATCTATGAGTCGATGTTTATCCATGATGTTTCTCATGACCTTCTTGTATTCTTTTCGCAATTCCATGTATTCTTCCCATGTGATGGGTTCATCTTTTGTTGGCGTTTCTTCCTGGTCCGCTTCTTCTGGGACTTCTTCGATGTCTTCCGCTTCATCATCGGCGGAAATATCTTCCGGATCTTCTTCGTCTGTTTCCGGTCTTTCTGCCTGCACGGCTGCTTCTTCTTCTACAGTCGCTTCTTGGTCCGGCGTTTCTTCCGGTGCCGGATGGATGAAGTCTTCGATAGATTTCAATGTAATTTCATCGTCATCCATGTGCTGTTCATAGAAATCTTTCTGCTGGTCCGGCGTTAATTTAGATAATTCATAGGCCGCAGAAATACCGAGTTTGCCCGATTTCATCCAGTCTGCGTAATATTTCCGCAGGTTGTTGGAAATGGCTGAGTATCGGGCGATATTGGTCGTACTTTCATGCAGCGTCTTGGCAATCGCGTCGCGCTTGCGGCCGCTGATTTGATTCGTCATGACGCCATATTTGAACAGGCTGTTGAGCTGTTTATACTGCTCGACCCGTTCCCAGGCAGTCAAATCCCGGGACGTACTGTTCGTATCGATAAGCAGTAGTTGATTTCCGTAATGGTCCGTAGAGATTTCGCAAGGTACAGTATCGGGAATCCCCACGGTCTGCTCTTTCAGCAGCTCTTTGACGGCCTTGCACCGGCGATGGCCGGATACAATCATGTACCGTCCGTCTTTCATCGGTTCGACAATCAAGTTCTGACGGACGCCGCCGGCGGCGATAATCGAGTTCTTCAATTCTTCTACATCGCCGACGATATAAAAGTTATCCGGATTCTCTACGAGCAGGTTGACCGGAATCTGCTTGATAGTCCGGTCTTTGTCTTTGTTGACGAGTCCCATGTTTTCCATTAAGCTCATTCTTTCACCTTCTTTATGATTTCATTGGCTAATTTTCGATATTGCCATGCCGGCTTGAGGGTCATGCTCAGCTCGGCCAGCGGCTTGCACATCAATGTACTGTCGATGATCCAGCGGCTCCGGCTGATTTTCGTATCGAAGACAGGGAATCTGGCTCTTAGCAGCCCTTCCGCTTCATCGCTCAGCGTCGTCCGTTCGTCATGCGTGATGAGCACGCCCAGCAATTGGAGAGCCGGATTGATTTGCAGGACATCCTGAAGCTGTGTGTCGAGTTCCACCAGCCCCTGGCTGGAAAAGGCGTCCAGCCGTACAGGGATGACGATGAAGTCCGCGATGCTCAACGCGTTAATGGTCAGCATGTTCAGTGCCGGCGGGCAGTCGATGAGGACAATATCATATCCGCTGCCGATGTCGGCCAGGGCGTCGACGGTCTTGCTTTCGTAATAACTGCGTTCCAGTTCATACAAATCCATATTCCCCGGCATGAGCGACAGAAATGGCCAGTCCGTGCCGATGACTTCTTTTTCCCGCATCCCACACGGGGCTGATTGGTCGTACCGTTTGTAGAACTGCGTCAGATTCCCTTGCGGGTCACAGTCAATCACGAGTACTTGCGGTGCCTGGCCGCGATGACTGCCAGGCACGTGATGCGTTCGTTGTGTAGCATAAAGGTGGGCCAGGTTCGCCGTCGTTACCGTCTTACCGACGCCCCCTTTTAGGTTATAAATAGCGATTTTCATTTGTTTTCTTCCTCTCTGAATAGCGGCAACTCCATAACATCTTCCCCATGAACCACGGACAATCTTCGCAGTGGTCCTGGCAGATGTCCATTTTGTATTTGCGGCAATAGATCCAACTGTGCGTCGGCTGGCCGCATAGCGGACAAGTGTCCATTAGTATACCGTTCCCTTGACGATGTTGTAATGAGCACAATGTCCATCCTGCCAGCGGATGCAGGGAAAGCCATCTTTGTAATACATTTCCTCTGCGTACCCGTGCCAGTGTCCGGCATGGATTTCTTTGGCTGCCAGCTTGATGGCCTCCCGGGCAATGTCTTGATGGACGTTACGGTTCTGCATCCGCCGGAACCACTTGCTTTCATCCTGTTTTTTCATGGCTATTCCCTCATTTCACAGGCGTATTTCTTTTTGATTTCGTTGAGGATATCGACGTATAACATCATCCAGCGTTTTTCATCCAGTTCATCGCCGAATCCGTGTTGATTTTCGATATCCTGCTGCATGATCATCAACGTGTCCAGGCTCAGTGCCGGTAACACTTTCTTGATATAGTCAGCGACTTCATAGACGATGTGCGTCCGCCGTCCCAGGGCATAGCGCATAGCACAGCAGAGTATTTTTTCATAGGCTTCGTCAATCGGCATAATATTCACGTTATTTTCCCCTCCTTGGCGTCGACGCAATCGGCGCCCAATATTGCACCTCTTTCAGCGGGATAAGCCGCGCTTCGCCGTCCACGAGCCAATGATCATGGCAATATATGCCCACAGTTTTGAATTCCCACTCCGTGCCGGCGTGCATCGCTACCAACACGCGCCGCTGCGGAATGGGCAACTGCTCATTCACATCTACCCATCGCATCAAACATGCCTCCTTTTCTTCCTTTTAGAAATTAATGACTAACCGCTGCCCTGGGCGGATGTCGTCCGTACTATTGATGTCGTTATTCACGCTGAGTTCATAGATGACTTCGCGGATATCCATACCGCGTTCATCCGCAATGGGCCTGGCGATTTCCCACAACGTTTCTCCCTGGTCCACGATGTGGACTTGGGCATCTTCCTGGGCTTTCACGGTTTCTCCCAGTGAATGGCCTACATACAGGCCGACACTGCAAGCCACCGCCAGGGCAAGTAAAAACCGTCCAATATGCCTTTCTCTTTTCATCGTTTTCCCTCCATTCATTATTTTTCGATTTTCGCATCCAGCCATTGCTTAATCTGCCAGCCCGGAAAACGCATGTCCGATTCCGGCGTTATCTTTACAAATGGCAATTCGCGGCGAGATGCGAGATTATAGATTGTCCGCACTGATACATGCAGCACTTTGGCCAGCGTCCTGGCGCTGTAAACCCTATCGGACTCCAATAGTCCTGGCCGAATATCTTTCATATCGCCTTCTCCTTTCTATACCTACATTTTTGGGTCGGAAATTTCTTTTAACTTGCACAAAGCCTGCTGCATAAGTTCCTTCTGTTGTTTCAGAGACCCAATAGCCATCGCATTTATTTTCTTATGCGATGTTATTCCATTGGCTTGTAATATCGATTCTATGACCGCTTGGCATCCAATGACATACATAATCAATACCTTCAATTCATTCACTTCTTCAAAGAGCCCTTCCAGCGTGATTGGCTCTTTTTCTTTATTTACCTTCATATTTATCTCCTTCCTATGCCTTGTTCATTTCCATCGCTTCATGCTATAATGTAGCTATCAACTTTTTTCCTTAGGGCCGTCCGGTTGCCGCCGGGCGGCTCTTTTTTTGTGTCCGTTTCGGACACGTTAACCAAAGTGTCAGCCCTCGTCCTGCCAATTCAAAGATCTTATCGATGAGCGGCTGTATCGCTAAGGCTTCGTAGGCGTCGATTTTGTCGTCACAGCAGATTTTCTCCAGCTTCATCGAGTCGTTATTGGCTTCTGATAAGGCGATATGGTACTGCATGGCTCCGGCCGCAACGCCGGGCAGTTTGCCGATTTTCGGCAGAATCAGCCGGCCGACTTCCGATTCCTGCGAGAGATAGGTATATCCCAGGCAAGGATTATCGAAAACCTGCATCATGGCTGCTACCATGTCATCGCACGGCAGGATTTCGCCACCTTCGTATTTGGCATACGTTCGCACGGAAACATTTAATGCTTCCGCTGCCTGCTCCTGTGTGAAGCCTGCCCCTTTACGGGCTCTTTTTATTTCAATCCCGAACCCTTTACTCATGGTCATCCATCTCCTTTCCGCTATAATGAAATTGACCGCTAAAGAAAAAGTTCCTTCCTACATCCCCTTCGTCAGTTTGAATTTTTCCATAGCGTCCATTTTGATTTGAAAAATGTTCGTTCCTGGCAATAACAGTTGGCAGATATGGGCCGCTTCCTTGGCCGCCATCTTCTTTTCCATCGCCAGCATCCGAGCTTGTTTGCTCTTATCGCTCTTCATATCTTCTTCCGCTTCCAGACATTCCAATTCGCTCTCTAATACCCGCTTTTCCAGAATTTCCTTTTCTTTCTTGTTCATTGGTTTCCTCCCATATAATTCGTTAATCCCGTCCAGCCTTTCTTGGCTGCATATTCATCAAGATCTTGTTTGGCTTCGGCCAATGTCATGCGCAACATCATCTGTTTCATCCGATGCCAACCGCCACCGGGTGTACGCTGATAGCAAAGTGCGTATGGTTGACCGCCGATAAGCGGCATAGCTCGATAATGCCAGCCACGGCTGTCTACGTATTCGTTGTAATGTTCCATTTTTTCATCTCCCTTAACTTCTACTGATAAGTAACAGAAATTCCAGAAACGTCATGTGCTCTTTGAGCATCCCAGTGTAGTAAATCCAGTACTCGATTCCCAGGGCCGCAAGTGCGAACAGCACGATGGCCATAATTTTTAGTTTCATAGTCTATCCTTTCTATTTTAGCAAGTTAATAAGTATAAAAATCACTAATGTCGCACTTTAATTTCATGGCCATTACTGGCAACATATTCGCGTCAAAAGTATAATCACCATGCTCATATTTCCAATATGTTGAGCTGTTTTTGAAGTTGAATGCTTTAGACATTTCATCAATTGTTATTCCTAGAGATTTTCTTCGTTCTTGAATATATGCTAAATTAAACTTCATTATATCGCCTCCTTTTATTTCTAAATTAGAAAGTTTCTATATCTGTAATATACACTTTCTAATTCAGAAAGTCAATGCTTTTACTTGTTATTTTAGAGATTTTTCACTTTCCAAAACGGAAATATTATATAATTTAACCATTATTAGGATAAGGGGGTGCCATAATGACTACGGGGGATAGAATCAGAAATGTTCGTGAAGATAAAGATATTCTTCAACAAGAACTTGCAAATGCCATTGGCATCAATGTCAGCGTATTAAGTCGAATAGAGAAAGGAACTCGTCCGATTCGTGATGATGAGCTTATTAAAATTGCAAACAAGCTCTCTGTCTCATCTGATTATCTTTTAGGTATATCCGATTCCCCTTCATCCACCACTATTACTTCTTTAACTGTTGCGGAAAAAGATATACTACATTTTTATCGTCAGCTTGATGAGCGAGACCAAGGGGCTATTTATGGGGAAATGAAAGGTATGCTTCGTGCTGAAAAATACCATCATAATTCTGAACTTCTTCAAACCTCAGCTAAATCTGTTCATGAATCTCCCAAGGAATTTTCAATAGCTGCATCTGGTTTGGACGAAAACACACCAGCTGGTAGTGAAAATATGGAAATCATCAAGAAACGTGTCCGCAAACTTACGAATAATCCAAAATAAAGTAGGTGACGCCATGAATTATTGCGATATGTTGGATTTATGTTATCGTGAAGGCATTGTCCTATCCATTGAAGATTTTAAACCACCGTTAAATGGAATCTATATATCTTGTGATGATCTCCATGCTATCATGCTATCCAGCCGCATTCTTGATAATATTCCGCTACGCAATGTCGTCCTGGCTGAAGAAATTGGCCATCATTTTACCCTGTCCGGAAATAACCTTCCAACAGAACACTGGAATCGGCTGCATCGTTGTAATTATAGTAAAGATGAGGCCCGTGCACTACGATGGGCTGCCATTCATCTCATCCCATCGCACGAACTCCTACAAGCCTCATGTGACGGGATGACAACACTCCCAGTTCTAGCAGAGTATTTCCAAGTGACACCATCGTTTGTAGCTTATCGTATGTCTCTCCCCGATGTTCAGTGTTTTCAATATCCACATATCATCTAATTTTTCATTACATTATCAGCAGAAATGGAGTGTAGTCTTATGAAAAAATCGATGTTACTAGCTCTCACTTTATCAGCTTTATTGATTACAGGTTGCGGTAGTGATCCTACAGGTGATATATCCAAAGCAACCGGTTTGTCAAAAGAGCAAGCTGGCACTGTGCTTACACAATTAAAAGATGTTGGCGTGACTAAATTCGACGGTGTTTCAACGTTGAATAAAGATAAGGGCTATTATTATGTCCAGGATGATAAATATGGCCGCGTCTTTTTTGCAATTAAAGATAACAAGCTATCCGTCATTGAAAATCAGCAGGGCGTAAAGGTATACGTATCTGATAATAAAATCTGTGACCTTGCTGATGTTACTCTAACTGACGCTCAAGTAGCAGAATACCAAGTAATCGCGCAAAATGCCGTCAAAAATAAATTGAAAGCTCCATCGACAGCGGATTTCGACAATCTAAAGGTTATGAAGGATAAAAGTGGCTCTGTTTTGATCACTGGCACCGTTGACGCTCAAAATAGTTTCGGCGCAAAAATCAGAAATAGTTTCATGGTTACTGTTGATTCCAACAAACAAGTAACGGGCGTGAACCTTTTATAACTCCATAGCTCATTATGATTGAAAGGATGGTTGCATTATGTTTGAAATTATTGATAGTGGTCGACACAAATCCGCATTGTCTGGCGATTTAACCCCATTGAGCATAGATATTGAAAATAAATGTGGTAAATTTGTCGGCAGTGAAGGTTATATCTATGACACTTCTTTAGAGCATTGCACATGTGCTGATTTTGCTATCCATGGCGGAACCATGGCCTGTAAACATATGATTCGCCTGGCTATGGAACTTGGCGAACTTCCCAATGATGGAATGATTACAGACCATGAGAAAGCTCGCATAAAGTATTATATGGGTATTCTAAAAGTCTTCGTCAAAACAGCGCCTATCATGGATACGGTTCATTTAGTCCGTATATTGAATAAATTACTTAAATCGACAGGCATGACTTGCGCTGGAAATGAGCTAGCATTTGCTGGTATTCCTGATTTACTCGAATCTAGTCTATTTGAATTGACTAAAAACGGGAAAAAGATTAGAGTAACGAAAAACAGCAAGAAGGACATGAAATCATTACAAAGGTCCGTGGAAAGCCGAGTAGGCGCTTTCGTCATAGAACATGTTGATGATGAATCATTATCAGCGTCTTTGCAATCTTTATCCGATGAATATGATGCTTAATTCTAATCATCAAGATATCCAGAAGATATCCAGAAGATCTCCGCTAAATACCGTTATAGATAATTTATCTTGCGAAATCCATGGCGTTTTCAACAGATATGCAAAAGATATTCGGAATTTTAAAAATTTATTTTTTTCATGGAGGACATTTATGAACGAACTCAAACTATTTTAATTTCAGTATAAATCATTGGCACGGCGATGGAGATGAGGCGAAAATTTTAAAAGATGAAGATATACGCTTTTGCACAGGGAGTTACTGTAAGATACCCTAAGATTAAATAGGATTCGATAAGTAATAAAATTTCCTTGACAATTTAAAAATGGTACTGTATGATAAAGATGAACCACAAATGATGTCTATCCTCTGACGGTACGCATTCCTAATTGTCCTGGAATTGCCGAACTCAGAGGATTTTTTATGTTTTACGGAGGTTCTTTATGGATACAGACAAAACTGCAATATTTATCGATGGGGCATTTTTTTATTAAAAGAGCTCTTTCCATTTTCGGACCAATCGAACCGGATAAATTGGCTGATAAACTTTGGTCATATTCTTTGCGGCACATTTATCCATTCCATGATAAAAAATGGGAAGACCTATCTAAAAAAGAAAAAGATTTACGGGAAACTTCGGATTTTCACTATGCATTAGACCATTTGTACCGAATTTTCTTCTATGATTGCCCTCCTTTGCAAAAGAAAATGCATCATCCGTTAACCAATCAATGTATTGATTTTGCTAAATCAGACAGAGCTAAATGGCGCCTCTCATTTCATGAAGCATTGCGGAAAAAGCGAAAAGTCGCTTTGCGTTTAGGGGTTATGGATGAGGCAAATTGCAGTTGGACAATCATTCCTTCAAAAATAAAGCTTTTGTACCAGCATAAAATAACAATAGATGACCTTACTGAAAACGATTACGTTTTAACGACGCATCAAAAAGGCGTAGATATGCGCATAGGGATAGATATTGCATCGGTCGCTTACAAGAAACAAGCATCAAAAATGGTATTAATTTCTGGAGACAGTGATTTTGTTCCAGCAGCCAAACTAGCACGTCGCGAGGGTGTTGATTTTATACTTGATCCAATGCATGCTTCTATAAAATCAGACTTGCATGAACATATAGATGGTAAGCACACTGTATTCCCAAAGCCAGCACCCAAGAACAAAAATAAATCGGATAAAACAACAACGCCGTCTGCTTCTCAATAAAAACAGCAAAAAAATCCTTATCAAGCATGAAAAATAAATCACATTGACAAGTAAATTATCGAACTATTTACAAAGCAATTTTGACAACCAATCCAAACTAATGTATCATAAGGATATAAAAACACAGCGGTTACCCGCACCTAAAATTAGGACATTGTGGTGAAACTCCACACCTAAAGCAAAAAGGCCTTGTATCCTTAGAGATGCAAGGCCTTTTATGTTGCAGAAAAAGGTACAGATGTCCACAAGATACTAAATAGCAATGATTTATCTTGCGAAATATATGTATTTTTCAACAGATATGCAAAAGATATATACAGAACTTGGTAACTACATAGGGACAAATTATCCCCAGGTAACTATGAAAGAAAAAATCAGTTGAAGAAAAAATAAAAGAAAGGATGAATCCTATGATTAAGAAACTTACCCTGGCCCTGGCTATGATCTGCGTATTGTCCTCAGTCGGTACAGCCTTTGCCGCCGATTACCTGGGCAATCCCCGTTCCATGAAATTCCACTATACCGACTGCCGTACCATCAAGCATCCCGAAAATTTTGTCCCCATCGACTCCCGTGATGAAGCCCTTGCCGAGGGGTACGTTCCTTGCGGCGTATGTAAGCCTTAACTGTTTCAATCAGCATCGCTTGACAGTTTATGTCATTTGAAGTAGCATAGAATCATAAATTGGGCTATGAATCCCAAAAATATTTTCCGTTATTGTCTCCATCTGGAGGCAAAAAAGTCGCTCTCTATGCAGGGCGTCTTTTTTAATTGCATCTTGTTCAAAAAAAATCCCTCACCGAATAACTAGCTCGGTGAGGGAAAATGTAAATGGAGGATATATTATGGTAAGTAAGTAATATACAAATTTTTAATAGAACAAAGTTTCTCAAAATTTGCTTGCTTGGCATAATAAAAAATTCTATTGGCAATTATATCTGCACTTCTGACTAATAACTTCTTTTGTGAATTACAAAAATCAAGCTGTACGCTTCCTAAATTAGAAAAAATTGGTGGAAAATAAGTATCATATTTCCAATTATAAGTTCCATTTTTAAATTCTTGTTCTAATCCTTCGCGTAATTCATAACAACCATTTGTTGCTGTTGTATGTTCATCTACAAAAAAATACAAGTTCTCAACTTTTGTTTCGTCCAGTATTTTCTTCTTCATAAGTTCTTGAAATGCCCGTTTGATGGCTATTTTATACGCATAATCCAAATAACGTTGTTTATCCTTTTTGCTTTCAAAAATCCGATTCAATACTTTTTGTTCTCGTATAATAACACCAAATTTATGACATTTATTTAAAGAACGAAATAGTTTGCCTTTTTCTTTATTGGTAATCGCAGTCGCCTTTAACTCATAATCTTTTGTCACATTTTTTGACTGTCTAATAATTCTTTCTGCTGCCGCATATCTTCTAGTCCAGATATCTTTTTCTGAAGTGCCTAAAACAATAATCCCACCAAAAACAAAAATATCATTATGCTTTTTATCAAAAACTCCTGATTCATCGGAATATACATATACATTCATAAATATCCTCATTTCATGGTAAAAAAAAACCACCATTGCGGTGGCCCCATGCCCGACGACATTACATGTCGCTTAAACGTTAATTCGGATACACGGGTATACAGCATAGGTTTCCCTATCTGCACCTTTATTATACTACATATATTTCAAAAATACAATCCCTATATCCTTTGTTTCGCACCCCTAATCACGCTTCCTGTTATCAACAAAAGAAGGGAGTATCGACGGTATTACCGGTACTGTGCAGACTTAAAGACGCGAACTTGACCATGATTCAGTTATTGCGAATCATACAGCAACCGCTGCTGTCCACCCTGTTGTCCACCCTTGACCCGGAAAAATCGACCGCATAAGAATCAAGGTTTTTGCGGTAATGGCTATTTACTGCGCTCTGGGATACGCTATGATTCTCTAGGATACAAGCTCAGGCCAACTCGAAATCAGTTAGGCCGAAAGGTCTCATGGGTTCGAATCCCACCCGCTCCGCCAAATCAAAAGCGCACTGATAAGCCATTCATGGAACTTATCAGTGCGCTTTTTTCTATATTTCTGTCACTATGCAAGCAACAAAAAAGGAGCCGTCCCATTGGAACAGCTCCTTTTTTTATTTCAAAGCAAAAGCTTACTGCTGCGCACGGCGCATTGCTTTTTTACGATCATGTTTGTCGAGGATGGCTTTACGGATACGGATGCTCTTCGGCGTAACTTCTACGAGTTCGTCGTCGTTGATCCATTCCAGGGATTTTTCCAAGCCCATTTCCTGCGGCGGCGTGAGGCGGAGTGCTTCATCCGATGCGGAGGAACGGGTGTTGGTCAAGTGTTTCTTCTTGCACGGGTTGACGTCGATGTCGACGTCGCGGTTGCTTTCGCCTACGACCTGGCCAAGATAGATTTCTTCACCCGGTTTGATGAACATCGTGCCGCGGTCCTGCAAGTTGAAGATGCCATAGCCCGTCGTCGTGCCCGATTCAAAGGCAACTAAGCTGCCGCGGGTACGGCCCGGGATTTCGCCTTTCCAGGGAGCATAGCCGTGGAAGACGTGGTACATGATGCCATTGCCCTTGGTAGCGGTGAGGAATTCGCTGCGGAAGCCGATGAGGCCGCGGGCCGGAATGATGAATTCCAGACGGGTGTAACCGGAAATGTCGGTCATGTTGACCATTTCGGCTTTACGGGTACCGAGTTTTTCCATGACAGCGCCCATGAATTCAGGCGGAACGTCGATGGTGAGGGCTTCCAGCGGTTCGCATTTCTGGCCGTTGATTTCCTTGGTGATGACGCTCGGTTTGCCAATCTGGAGTTCATAGCCCTGACGGCGCATTTCTTCGATGAGGACAGCGATGTGGAGTTCGCCACGGCCCGATACTTTGAAGGCATCGGCGCTGTCGGTTTCTTCGACGCGCAGGGATACGTTGGTCTGGACTTCGCGGAACAGGCGGTCGCGGAGGTGACGGCTGGTAACGTATTCCCCTTCCTGGCCGGCAAAGGGGCTGTCGTTGACGTAGAAAATCATGGACAGCGTCGGTTCGTCGATGTTGATTTTCGGCAAAGCTTCCGGGTTCTGCGGGTCCGTAACGGTTTCGCCGATCTTGAGGTCCGGGATGCCGACGATGCAGGCGATTTCGCCCATAGCAGCTTCGTCCTGTTCGACACGTTTCAGGCCTTCATAGGTATAGACGCGGCCAATCTTGGCTTTACGCTGGCTTTCGCCGTCAGTGACGACGACAGCCTGGTTCGGATGCATCTTACCGCGGACAATACGGCCGATAGCGATTTTACCGACATAATCATCGTAGTCCAAGGTCGTGACCATGAACTGCAGCGGGCCTTCAGCGTCGCCTTTCGGGCACGGGCAGTATTTGATGATGGTCTTGAACAACGGTTCGAGGTTGTCGCTGTCGTCATCCATGGAGTATTTAGCAATGCCGTCACGGCCGTTTGCATAGACGACAGGGAAATCGAGCTGTTCGTCCGTAGCGTCGAGTTCCATGAACAATTCGAGTACTTCGTCTTCGACTTCAGCGACACGGGCACCGGGTTTGTCGATTTTGTTGATGACGACGATCGGTTTCAATTTCTGTTCCAAAGCCTTGCGCAGAACGTATTTCGTCTGCGGCATCGGGCCTTCAAAAGCATCGACGAGGAGCAGTACGCCGTCTACCATGTTCAGTACACGTTCTACTTCGCCGCCGAAGTCAGCATGCCCCGGGGTGTCGACGATGTTGATCTTGACGCCTTCGTGCATGACAGATGTATTTTTGGACAAGATTGTAATGCCGCGTTCACGTTCAATATCCCCAGAGTCCATGACACGTTCTTCAACTTTTTCGTTAGAACGGAAAACATGGCTCTGTTTGAGCATGGCATCGACCAATGTCGTTTTACCATGGTCGACGTGGGCAATAATTGCAATATTACGAATATCTTTGCGTTCCATCTAATGTCCTCTCTCTCATTAACAAATATTAGGTTATAACTAGGTTATTTTACCACATTAGCATCATATATGGAATAGTTTTCGGGAAATTTAGCTTATTTTTTTATCAAGCAAAACCGCCTGCCGAATAGATGATCAGCAGGCGGTGAGTTATCACGGTGAAGTTATCAAATAGATTTTCCTAATTCGTAGGCTTTCTGCATCCATTCCGGATGGGTACCGGCCACGTTGGCTTCGCTCATGCCGCCGGCGTTGAAGCCACCGGCATAACGGGCTTTGTCGAAGCAGCAGATCCAGCCATCGAGCGTCGATACGGCCCGTTTTGCCGTGTCCGGCGCGTCGTCGGCCGATACGGTAATGAGGTAAATATCACGGAAGCGGTAAGGCTGGCCGTAGAGCGGATTGGTCCTATCGAGGAAGGCCTTTAGCTGGCCGCAGATGTCATAATAATAGATAGGAGAAGCAAAGACGACGACATCGGCTTCCTGGACCTTTTTGATGAGGTCATTGGCATCATCCTGAATGGGGCAGTAGAGCAAGCGGTGACAAGCCATGCAGCCTTCGCAATAGCGGAGGTCCCGGCCGGCCAGGCTGAGGACTTCGACGTCATGACCGGCTTCGACAGCCCCGCGGCCTGCTTCACGGGCCAGCTGTTCCGAATTGCTGTTAGGACGCAGGCTGGAGGACAAGATGAGAACTTTTTTAGTCATAAAGCAACACCCTTTCACGAAAACTAGGCTTTATTTTTCTGAAGCATGATCTTTAAGATTTCATCGTCTGTCTGCTGCATCCCGCGGGAAGCCAGGAGGCCGACGTTCTTCAGACATTCTTCGGCTGCATTGGCCACTAAGCCGTCCGTACCCTGGACGCGCACGTCATTGAGGGCCAGGAGGACCGCTTCATAGGCCGCATGGACCGACGCCGACACCTTCATGGAGCAACTGTTGGCCGCACCGTCGCAGACCATGCCGACGATGGACCCGGACATGGTGGCCAGGGCCTTTTCGATGACCTGCAGCGGGTCCTTTTCGGCCAGCAGCCAGGCCATGCCGGCAGCCGCCCCCATGGAAGCCGTGACGGTAGCACAGAAAGCCGATAATTTCGGCAGATAGCCGTGGGCATAAATGGCGACCATACTGGACAAGGCCAGCGCCCGCAGCCGCCGTTCCGGCGTGACGCCGAGCGAATCGGCGACGACCGTCACGGGTTCTGTCGCGGCGATGCCCTGATTGCCGGAACCGGAATTGGTCATAGCCGGGAAAGCCGCCCCGCCCATGCGGGCATCGGAAGCGGCGACCGTGCGGATCTGGATGCGATGGGACAAATCATCGGACAATAAGTCTTTATCGACCATCTGATGCAAGGTATAGCCGATCTTCAGGCCATATTTCCCCGTCAGGCCCTCCTGCGACAGCTGGTCGTTGAGCCGTTCCGCCTCCTGCAGGAAGGCGATGTCGGCCAGCGGCACGTGTTCGGCAAAATCGACGATGTCCGCCAGGGTCAGCGTATGGAGAAAAGTGATTTTCGGGTCTTCCCCGCTCCCCGCTTCCGTCCGCTGGTCCAAGAGGACCTGGCCATCCTTTTCCACGAAGACGATGTTCGTATGGTCGTCGGTGATGACGACGCGGACGCGGTGGTTTTCGCCATAGACGACGGCTTCGGCATAGAGGACATGAGGCGTATCTTCCCGGACGGACACGGTGACTTTACCATCGGCGACGTACTGTTTGCCCAAGGCGACGACGTCTGGCGTCAAGGCCTTCAGGACCTGTAATCCCGCTCCGGCGTCCCCGCCGAGGGCGCCGACGGCAGCGGCAATATAGAGCCCCGGCGTCCCCGTGCCCGGTACGGTGACGCCCATGCCGTTCTTCATCAGATTCGCCGACACGCGGGCATCGACGAAGCGCACGGCTTCGCCCAATTCCCGGGCCGCCGTCGCCGCCGCATAAGCCAGGGCAATCGGTTCCGTACAGCCCGTCGCCGGCGTCACATCCTGCTTGATGATGCTGATCATCTTGTTCCACATAGCACTTTTATCCATAATTATCCCTGCTTTCTCTTATAAATGGGTATCATAACGTAAATCGTATCACGTGTCTTTCTAATACTATCATAGCATGATTCCTATGAGAAAACAATATGATAAAAAAAGAGGCTGTCGCATTAAGACAGCCTCTTTTTGAGTATTAAGTTTGCAGTTTGTAGTTTTTAGTGAAGGTTTTTAAATTTAAAGCCCTCTTCTGCAAACTACAAACTCCGTACTACAAACATTAAAGAGAAAGGAATCTCGCATGACGGCAGAAGCCTTCGTGCGACATTCCCTTTTAACTTCTTAATCTTCGCCGATGATGCGGACTTCCGGTTCTAGGTGGACACCGTGGGCCTTTTCGACGCGTTTCTGGACTTCGTGGATGACGTTGAGGACATCCCGGGCCGATGCGTGGCCCGTGTTGACGACGAAGCCGGCGTGTTTCATCGAGACCTGGGCATCGCCGCAGGAGAGGCCTTTGAGGCCTGTCTGGTCGATGAGGGTCCCGGCATAGTATCCCGGCGGCCGCTTGAAGGTACTGCCGGCGCTGTGCATTTCCAAAGGCTGCTTGCTGCGGCGGCGGTTCATGAGGTCATCCATGCGGGCCTGGATTTCCTTGGGGTCACCGCTGCGCAAGGTCAATTCGACTTCGACGACGAATTCCTGGGATTTCTGGAAGCGGCTCTGGCGATAAGAAAAGCCCAGGTTCGGTGCATCATACGTATGGACGCCGCCCGTACTGTTGACCGTGCGGACCCGCGATACGACGTGGCTCATTTCCCCGTCGTAGGCACCGGCGTTCATGAAGACGGCACCGCCCAAGGTCCCAGGGATACCGCAGGCGAATTCGATGCCTGTCAGGCTGTTTTCCTGGGCGAACTGACAGACGTCCTTCAGCATGAAACCGGCACTGGCCATGATCTTCCGGTCGTGGCAGGCCAATACTTTCTTCATCGTGTTCAGCTGGATGACGACGCCGCGGATACCCCCGTCGCGGACGAGGACGTTCGAGCCTCCGCCGAGGACGGTGACCGGCAGGTCCAGCCGCCGGGCTGCCCGGATGGCCAGCGACATTTCCTTAACCGATTCCGGCAGGATCAGGACGTCAGCCGGACCGCCGACGGCAAAGGTCGTGTGTTCGCTCATCGGTTCGTCCAGCAGGATCCGTTCCATGGGAACGGAGATACTTAATTCGGAGACGAAAGTCGTCAGTGCATATTTATTGATCAAGGATGCTCATTCCTTCTGCCATTGCATTTTGAATAATCTGGAACACTTCGCCAGCCATGGACTGCCATTTATTATAATGGTTCAAATATTCCACAGCGGTCTGATTGTTTTTAATGAACTCTGCCATCTGGTTGAGATGGTCGATCTTCTTGCGGATCGGTTTATCCCCCATAGACTGGGCATAGGCCAGCTGGGCCTGGAGCATGAGGAAATCGCGGACCAGATGCTTGGTCTTTTCGTCTTTGGCCAGTTCCTGACCGGCAGCGACGAGGTCCTTATATTCCTGACATTCCTTGATAGCTGCCTCTAACTCATGGGCTTTATCATAAATTTCCACGTTCTACACCTCATCATTTCTGTAATGCTAAAGATTCTTGATACCGATGCCGCTCTTGGCCATGCCCGGGAAACCGAGCTGGCGCATCGCTTCATACGATACGATAGCGACGGTATTCGACAAATTCAGGCTGCGCGCCTGTTCGACCATCGGTACGCGGAAGCAGCGTTCCGGATTGGCTTTCAGGAGGTCTTCCGGAAGGCCTTTCGTTTCCTTCCCGAATACAAGCATATCATCGTATTGGAATTGGATATCGGCATAACACTGTTCCGATTTCGTCGTCAAATAAAAAAAGCGATGATCCTTGTATTTGTCCAGGACTTCCTGAAAATTCTCATGGATCTGTACGTCGACGAGCGACCAGTAATCGAGACCGGCCCGTTTTAAATGCTTGTCATCAATGGAAAAGCCCAGGGGCTTGACCAAATGCAGCGTAATATGATTGGCTGCGCATAAACGGGCGACATTGCCCGTATTGCCGGGGATTTCCGGCTCTACCATTACGATATGCATACTTATATCACTCTCCAAGGGATATTGTACAGGATTTATGCAGGAAGTACAAGAGGAACATTATTTATGCAGGAAGTACAAGAGGAACATTGCGTTTCCGACCTTTTTATGATATACTTATAAATAATAGTTATTATTTAATAGAAATGTAAAGTTTCTGTTTATTTTAGAAAGAGGTGTCAATTATTATGGATAACTTTGACAACATTGCCCAGTACCCCATGTATTTCGCTCCCGGCTGTAAGCTGCTGCAGCTGCAGCCCCAGATGGTTTCCGACGTCTACGATTACCTGCGTCAGCTCTTCGGCAGCAAAATCAAACTGTATACACGCTGCTGCGGCCTCGACGATGCCAACCAGCACAACGACGAAGCCGTCTTCATCACGCTCTGCGACACGTGCTACAAGATTTACGGTGAAACCTACGCCAACCTGCACATGCGCGACTTCTGGAACGTCTATAACGAATACAAGGACGTCTATCCTCTCGGCGAAAAAGAAGGCGAACTCCGCAAGACCTTGAAGAACACCTTCTGTGGCTCCCTCCCGCAGGAACACGTCAAGAGCTGGTTCGAAGAATGGAAGAAATGGAGTTTGAACAGTACAGAAAAAGACTAATTCGTCTTTAAGGAGCAGAGGCTATCATGAAATTCACTTACTACGGTCATTCCGCATTCACACTTTCCGATGACGTGACGACGATTCTTTTTGACCCGTTCATTACGGACAATCCCTGGACCCAGGTCTGTCCGACAGACATTGCCTGCCAGTATATTATCGTCACCCACTGCCACGGCGACCACTACGGCGACACCGAAGCCATTGCCAAAGCCAATGACGCGACGGTCATCAGCACCGCCGAAGTAGCCGGCAAAGCGGGCGAAGCAGGCTATAAAGCCCATGCCATGCATGTCGGCGGCAGTGCGGATTTTCCCTTTGGCAAAGTACGGCTGACCCCGGCCTTCCACGGGTCCGGCATTGCCGGAGGGCTGGCCTGCGGTGTTATCGTCGAATTCGGCGGCAAACGCATCTACTATGCCGGCGATACGGGCCTCTTCTCAGACATGAAAATCCTCGACCGTTTCGGACAAATCGACTGCGCTATCCTGCCTATCGGCGACAACTTCACCATGGGCATGGATGACGCCGCCCTGGCCGCCCTCTGGGTCCAGCCGCGCTTCGTCATCCCCGTCCACTACAAGACCTGGCCGATCATCGAAGCAGACCCGCAGGAATACAAGAAGCTCACGGAAACGAAATACAACATCCCCGTCCAGGTCGTCGACCCGGGGACGACGTATGAATTCTAATCATGATCCTTCCTGATTTCTACGGACGTTTCCGCTGCAAAGCCGGCGCCTGCCAGCACACGTGCTGCCGGGGCTGGGACATCGACATCGACGACGTGACGGCCGATTACTACCAGCAGCTCGATGGCCCCTTAGGCGAGGCCATCCGCCAACATATCGCCGAAGGACCGGACGGCTGGCATTTCTGCCTCACGGCGGAAGGGAACTGTCCCTTTCTCCGCCCGGACGGCCTGTGCCAGCTCATCCGCCAGGCCGGCGCAGATATCCTCTGCGATATCTGCGCCCTCCATCCGCGTTTTTTCCAGGTCGTCGAAAACGGCAGCAGCCAGGCCATCGAGCTCGGTGGCGTCGGCCTCTGCTGTGAGGCGGCGTGTGAACTGCTTCTCAGCGAAACGGGGCCACTCACCTTCTGCGACAGTGAAACAGGCCGCTCCATCGGCAGCCTGGCCCAGTTGCTGAAATGGCTGGACTATCCCCTTCCCCGCAAAGGGCTTACGTATGAACCGGCCACGGCTGAAAAGGGCCATGAACGGCTCCTGGCCGTCTTAGGCCATACCGAGCCGATTGATGATGCCTGGACAGCCCAGCTGAAAGCCTTACAGGCGCAGACAGCGAATTCAGCTGGTTCTACAGCCCTCACCGGGAACACCGGGACGGCCGGACGCTATCAGCGCATATACGATTACATCTTCTACCGCCAGCTGGAAACCTTTGCCGACGTCCCGTCAGACTTCCTGGCCACCTATGCCGGACGCAGCACGGACTTCATCGTCCTCACAGCCGCCGCCACGGGCAATCTGCCCGAAGCGGTACGCCGCTGGTCGGAACAAATCGAATATGATACGGACAACGTGGCGCTCCTCAAGAAAGCGGCAGCGGCCGGAGAATTTTGACTTTTCCGGCATTTCGTGACAGCCATGGCCACTTTGCCCGTCCCTATCGAAATAGGCGCGTCTTTCGTGCTATAGTAGAGAAAAATCCCTTATTCCTAAAGGAGGTCCTTCTCTTGATCATAGCCGAAGACGCGCCTATTCGCGTACTCATCCGCAACCATTTGGACTTCAAAGGCAAAGTCAGCCGCAAACGCTATCTCCACTTCCGCCTGTTCAGCATCCTGCCCATCTGCCTCATCATCTGGCTCCAGCACCTGGCCTCGCAAGGCGGACCGCAGGCCCTGGAATACACCATCGCCTCGTGCCTCATCGCCCTGCTCCTCATCCCCGTCGACTTCTCCTACATGATACGGCGCTACCACGACCTGGGAAAATCCGGCTGGTACTGCATCATCAATGTCCTGGCCCGCAACATCTGGTTCGCCGCCCTGGCCGTCGAAATCTTCCTCTGCTGGAAAGAGAAAATAGAATAGGGGCCTGACAGCCCCGCAGGCCGCATTTGTAGGGGACGCCCAAAGGGCGTCCCGCGTGAATCCTATGTACATCCCCAATGCGCGGCAACAGATTCAAATTGACGACATCGCCTCGAGCAACCCTCGGCTCGTAGTAAAAATAGTGGTTCGTGGTTCGTGGCTCGTAAAAGCCTGCCATTATACTCGAATGGGCTGTGATGAAATCTCTCTGGCGGGCTTCCCACGGGAAGCCCCTACAGTTCGGCCATGGGCCGTGTATTTTTTTGCGAACTGCGACCTGAGCTCTATACTGGTCATATTATCAATTGCCGAGTAGAATAAAAGTGAAACCTCAAAATTTCCATTTTTTGAGGTCTCAAAATCATCAAATAGCAAAAATCGCTTTTTTTGAGGTGACTGCCATGAAATATGAATTCCTGTATTCACTCTATACTCGGATCGGCTGTGACCGAATCTCACAGCGGGCCGCACAAGGCTCCCTTTATAGGGGAGCTGGCCGCCAAAGGCGGTCTGAGAGGTTAAAGGTCGGCCATCACCAACAAAATGCCATATTCCTTAAATTTTTTAAATCAATTTATTTTGCTTTGCAATGTCAGCAATAGCTTCCAGGGATAACTTAGTATACTGAGCAATCTTTTCAAAAGGTACGCCATCTTTCAGCATTTCCAGTACATCGTCTTGCTTCCCTAAATTCCAACCACGTTTTTCGCCTAATTCTTCACCTAATTTACGGCCGCGTTTTTCTCCACGCCGTTCAATACCTTCACTCAAGTTACACATGGCTGCCACTCCTTTCTCTAAGTGCGGTGTCATTGTTACGTCAAATTCTTTCTCCAATAGTTTCTGTTTTTCTTGAGAGCTGATGTTGTCCAAGAGCAGCATATTCAGCAATCGCAGGATACCTTTCAGCTGTTTATAGTTCTTGCTTCCCAGACAGACCAGAACGATGTTGATTAAATCGTAATGGCTCCGCTCGGCCTGTGTATGACCGATTAGATGGTCTTCCGTGAGCCGATACCTCGAAATGTTGTACTCCCATTTTTTCGTTGGCATTGTACAGATCCAGATGGAATAGACCTTCTGGATTTTTTCGTAATGGGATTTCACGAAAACCG
>OODQ01000280.1_pt1 | contig 46901 bp, 45 predicted proteins | sample 1671321 | NCBI WGS metagenome assembly OODQ01 (sample SAMN06348144, study PRJEB24527) | human gut metagenome | biome: human gut; feature: ankylosing spondylitis patient; material: feces | host: Homo sapiens | place: China | collected 2015-10
GAAGACTACAAGGTTGATAGGCACGATGTGTAAGTGGAGCGATCCATTCAGCAAGTGTGTACTAATAGATCGAGGGCTTGACCACAATTCGCTTGAATTTCTCAAGTCAATGACAAAATGTGAGCAGTGATTATTCAGTTTTGAAGGCACGTCCTTCTAAAAACACTGGACAAAGTAAAACAGAAATGTTATACTGAACCAGTCATATTGGTCGGTGACGATGACGGTGAGGTTCCACCTGTTCCCATTCCGAACACAGAAGTTAAGCTCACTCGTGCCCAAGATAGTTCGCTGGAAACGGCGCGTGAAAATAGGTAGTCGCCGACTTACATGAAACCCCTGAGGAAGAAATTCCTTGGGGGTTTGTTGCTTAAAAAATTTGTAGCTTCTGCCTTAAAACCCGTCCCTGAATCGTATATGGGATAAGCATGTATTCCGTCTGCGGTGAGATCGCAAAAAGAGGAGGGGCAGGATGAAGCTTTTATTCAAACAGCGGATGTTTTCGTGGTTCGACAGCTACGATATCTATGATGAAAACGAGAACACGGTCTATGTGGTAAAAGGGCAGCTCTCGTGGGGGCACTGCCTGAAAATCTTCGACACGGAAGAGAACGAGCTTGGTACTGTCAAGCAGGAGGTGCTGACCTGGCTGCCCAAGTTTGAACTCTATGAGGGCGAAAATTATATCGGCTGCCTCGAAAAGGAACTGGGCTGGTTCAAGCCCAAGTATAACATCGATTTCAACGGCTGGCATGTGGAGGGAGATTTCCCCGGGTGGGATTACACCATTACAAAGCCGGTGGGAGAGACAGTCGCAACGGTTTCCAAAGAGCTGCTGCAATGGACGGACACCTATGTGCTGGATATCGTTGACCCGGCAGACGCGCTCCATGTGCTGATGTTCGTGCTGGCTATTGATGCCGAAAAGTGTTCTGCAAAATGAAATTGAATTGGCCCGACTGTGTGGGAGTGCCCGCATGGCCGGGCTTTTTACGTTGCATGGGTTGGGAAACAGTGGTATCATTAAAAAGTACGATAAAACCTGAAAATAACGAGGTGCAAATGGAAGTATTTGAAATCGAGACAGAGCGTCTGCAGCTGCGGCAGTTCCGGGTGGAGGACGCGCAGGACGTATTTGCGATTTTCTCGGATGAGCAGACCACGCTGGATTGCGGCGGTTATCATGCCTTTGATGCAATGGATGAGGAATATGACCGTCTGATGCAGAAATTTGCGGGACAGACCCGTTACAGCGTTGTCCGCAAGGCAGATGGGCGTGTGATCGGCGTGATCTCGCTGATGGATGCCGAGCGTGCCGTGCCCGGCTGGGAGCTGGGCATTGAGATGGCCCCGGATGTCCGGCGGCAGGGCTATGCCCGGGAAGCGCTGGCGGCTGTGATTCAGGCGTTCTTCGAGAAAACGGATACGGTGCTTTTCACGGGTGGGCATTATGCCTATAACACCATCTCCGGGGAGCTGCTGAAAAAGCTGGGCTTTGCCTATGAGGGCATCGAACACAAGGCCATGCGCCATGCAGAGCGCGGCCCCACGGATCTGGTGTGCTATTATCTGGAAAAATAAGTTCTCCCTCAGAATTCCTACAGATTTTCCTGTTACAATGATAGCATCATTGAAAGGGGAATTTGTATGCTGACAAAATTGAAAAACGGGTTGGACGGTACCCAGCTCAAGACCATTGCACTGGCGCTGATGGTGCTGGATCACATTCATTATTTCTTTGAATTCACCGGCTGCATCCCAACGGTGTTCAATATGCTGGGGCGGCTCAGTGCGCCGCTGTTTTTGTTCTGCACGGTGGAGGGCTTTGCCCACACCCATGACCGCAGGCGGTATTTTATCCGCATCTGGGGTATCGGAACGGCCATGGCGGCGCTGGAATTTTTTATGATCTACGCCAAAGTCTTCCGGCGCGGGGATGGCTTCTACCCGCTGAACGCTATTTTTCAGGATCTGATGCTGCTGTGCATCGTCTGGCAGGGCATCGATTGGCTGCGGGAAAAGAAATTTGCAAAAGGCATAGCTGCCATTGCCGCCGTTTTGTGCTGGCCGTTTGTGATGGTGGCGTTCCTGAGCGCCTTCCCCCAGATTCAGCAGATGCCGTGGGCTTCCACGGTGGTGGCGTTTGTCATCACCAGCCCGCTGCCCCTGTGGACCAGCATCACAGACGGCAGCTGGAGCTTTTTGCTGGGCGGTGCGCTGCTGTATGCATTGCGTGGACGGCGCAAAGTGCAGCTGACGGTATGGGCACTGGTGATTTTCCTGTGTGATTTTGTGCTGACCTTCGGGATGGCTTGCCGGCAGGAGGGTTTTGTGTGGACCCAGATGTTCACCACCTATTACGAGTGGTTCGGCGTATTTGCGGCCCTGCTGATGCTGCTGTACAACGGTCAGCGCGGCAGTGGGCATAAACAGCTGTTCTACTGGTTCTACCCTGCCCATGTGTATCTGCTGTATGGTGCGTCCTGCCTGCTTTATAACGTTATGAGGTGATTTTGTGGCGAATATTCTGGCCGTGGATGACAATCTGGAGCTCTGCAAGCTGATCCGAACCGCCTTGGAGCGGGACGGTCACCGGGTAGAAACGCGGCAGGCGGGCGAGGATCTGACCGAGGCGCTCTGCCGCTGGGCGGACTGCATCCTGCTGGATGTGATGATGCCCGGAGAGGACGGCTTTGCCGTCTGCCGCCGCATCCGGGGCCTGACCGATGCCCCCATTCTGTTTCTGACGGCCCGGACAGACGAAGCGTCTGTTTTGGAGGGGCTGGGCATCGGGGCAGACGATTACCTTGCAAAGCCTTTCCGGGTGGCAGAGCTGCGCGCCCGGGTGGCGGCGCATCTGCGGCGGCAGAACCGCACCCCGGTGCATCGGTTGGTGCGCGGCGGGGTCAGTTTTGACCTGTCCGCGCGGGAGGCGGCGGTGGGAGAAACTCCTCTGCCGCTGACCCGTTCCGAGTATGCCATCTGTGAGCATCTGGCGCTGCACGCCGGGCAGACCTTTACCAAGGAACAAATTTACGAAGCGGTTTTTGGTATTGACGGCACTGCGGACGACACTGCCATCACCCAGCACATCAAGAACATCCGGGCCAAGCTCCGGGCGGCGGGCGTGCCGGAGCCGGAAAAGCTGCTCAATACCGTATGGGGAGTGGGATATCAATGGAAAAACGAGGGCTGATCTCTCTGCGGGGCGTACTGCTGCGATATCTGGTGCAGACCGTCTTTTGCTGTGTGCTGGCGCTGCTGTTGTGGTTTGCGGCGCTGATGTGCGTCATCAACAGCGGGCTGGCGCTCCCGGCCAATCAGGCCGCGCAGGCCTGCCAGAAGGCTGCACAGGACGTTTTGCCGGGCATGACTGCCGCTACCTTTGATGAAACCCAGCTGGACTCCTTGTGCCGTTACGCCCTGTTTGCTGCGCCGGACAGCAGCGAGGTGCTGGCCACCAACATGGATGCCGGGCACTTGCAGCGGGCAATGGAGAACCGGCAGGGGAAAACCCGCTGGCATTTTGGATACACACAGTATTATATGACATCAAAATTGCAGGACGGAACGGTCTGTCTGCTGCAATTTGACTATGCCGTGCCCTACGCCGCCCCTGCGCTGCGGGGAAAGCTGCCAGATGTGCAGACGGTGCACTGCATTCTGGGCATTCTGCTGCTGGTGGGAGCGGTGGTGTGGAGCACCCACCGCTCCAGAAAGTTTCTGGCCCGGGAGACGGCCCGCCTGACCGAGGTCTCCCGGCAGGTGGCTGAGAAAAAGGGCGTGGAAGAGATCGATTTTTCCGGGGCGCAGGTGCGGGAATACGCCGAGACACTGGCTGCCCTGCAGACCATGGGGCAGGAGCTGACGGCCAGCCTGCAGGCCCAATGGAAAATGGAGCAGCAGCAGCGGGAGCAGATCATCCAGCTTTCCCATGAGCTCAAAACGCCGCTGGCCGTCATTGAGGGCAACGCCGACCTGCTGGCCGAGGACGAGGCCCTGACCCCGGAGCAGCGGGAACAGGTGGAGGCCATCCTGCGGGGCACCGAGCAGACCCGGACCTATCTGCTCAAGATCCGTGCTCAGGTGCAGACACCGCTGAAGTATAAGCGGCCCTGAACAGAACTGAATGATATAAAGGAAGCCGCCCGGCTGTGTGGGAACGCCCGCATGGCCGGGCGGTTTGCATTGCATGAGCAGGAAAACCGTGGTATCATAAAAAACGATAGGGTCTGAAAATAGAGGGGAAAATGAACACTTACGGCCATTCGTTCGTCTATTCAAAAAAGGAGAGGAGAAAAGAACAATGAATTTTGAAGAGACAGAAGTCCTTTACAATGTTTACCGTGGAATCCTGCGGAACAATCGGAGCTTTCAACCGGGAAAGAGCACGGCGGTGGAATATCGCATGGACTGCCCGGAGTATGCCGACCTCCTGAAAAAGTATCCCTTTGAGAAAATTGCAGGAAAAGGCACGGACCTGCAGCGGGCAATTCGGGTGCTGAAATACCTCTCGCCTAAGCTGACGCACAGCCCGTGGTACGACGGCCATGTGGACTGCAACGCCCTGGCGCTTTTGGATTACAGTCTGGATCAACCGGAACAGGGCATCAACTGCCTGAATAAGGCCAAAATTCTGGAGGAGGTCTGCCTGGCACTGGGAATCTACGCACGGCGTGTGCGCTTCCTGCCCTATTCTCCCTTCGATTTTGATTGTCACGTTGTCACGGAGATCTACGACCGGCCGCAGGAAAAGTGGTGTATGCTGGACCCGACGACCAACGGGTATCTGGTAGATGAGAAGGGCACGATCCTGAGCCTGCTGGAAGCCAGAGAGCGGATGGCAGACACCCGATTTGTGACGTATTGCAAGGCGACGAGCAGGGAAAAGGATCTGCAGAAGCTCTACCGGAAAAATATCGCAAGGACCGCTTACTATGCGAAGAATCTGTTCCGCATTCAGGTGGACGCGGTCTCGCAGTTTGGAGAGAGTGGAAACTGGCTGAATTTCCCGCCGGAGCACTTTTCTATCCGGGAATGGAGCATTGCAAATGCAGAGTATCGGTTGGAGATGGTGTCTGCCTACGCAAAGGGATATGAGGATTTTGATGGAGCCGTCCAGCTGCCGCGGATGCGTGAGGCCGTGGAGCGGACGCGAAACATGGAGGAGCCGGAGGCGATCTCTGCCGCCGCTCTGACCGAAAAGCCGATATCATAAAAAACAGATCGCCGCTGCTTTCCTGACGGAGAGCGGCGGCTTTTTCACACCCGGCGCTCCATGGGCATAGGATGACGCAGACCATGGGGAGGAGGGGCCGGGAATGGACGGACAAAGACGATTTGCGGTGATCGGAACGGACCCGCGGCTGGCGGCGGCAGGCCGGGCGCTGGCCCGTGCCGGGTTTGCGGTGGGCGGGCCGGAGCAGACCGCGCTGGCCGATTACATCTTACTGCCGCTGCCGCTGGACGAGAGCCGCACCCCGCTGGCGGAACTGCTGCGGGCGGCAAGACCGGGGGCGCTGGCACTGGGCGGAAAGCTCTCGGCGCAGGCAAGGCAGATCGCAGCGGAGGCGGGCGTGGAGCTGGTGGACTACTTTGCCCGGGAGGAGCTGATCCTCTGCAACGCCATCCCGACAGCAGAGGGCTGCATCGGCATCCTGATGGCGGAGCGGACGCGGACGCTCTGGAACAGCGCCATCCTGCTGACCGGTTTCGGGCCGGTGGGGCAGGCGCTTGGGGTGCGGCTGGCGGCACTGGGCGCACAGGTGACGGTGGCCGCGCGGCGGCCGGCCCAGCGGGCACTGGCTGAGAGCTTCGGCCTGCGGGCGGTGGATCTGGCCCGGCTGGAACAGGCCGCTCCGGCCTTTGACACGGTGGTGAACACCATCCCGGCCCCGGTCCTGACGGAAGCCGTGCTGGCAGCCCTGCGGCCCGGGAGCCTGATCGTGGACCTGGCATCCAAGCCGGGCGGTACCGACTTTGCCGCAGCCCGGCGGCTGGGGCACCGGGCCATCCATGCCCTGAGCCTGCCTGCGGCCTGCGCACCGGAAACGGCGGGCGAGGCTCTGGCCCGGACGGTCTGTGAGATCCTGGCGGAAAGGGAGGGAACACCATGAAAAGGCAATTGCGCGGGACAGTGGCGTTTGCGGTCTGCGGGAGCTTCTGCACGCTGGGCGCGGCGGTGGCTCAGGCCGAACAGCTGGTGCGGCAGGGCTGGGAGCTGCTGCCGGTGATGAGCTATGCGGCCTCTGGCCTGAACACCCGCTTTGGCCGGGCGGATGAGTGGAAGGCACGGCTGGAGACCCTGACCGGCCACAGGGTGCTGGATACCCTGCAGGATGTGGAGCCGCTGGGGCCGCGGCAGCTGGCCCGGGCGCTGGTGGTGGCCCCCTGCACCGGCACCACACTGGCCCGGCTGGCGGCGGGCCTTTCCGACACGCCGGTCACGCTGGCGGCAAAAAGCCTGCTGCGGGTCGGGTGCCCGGTGCTGCTGGCCGTCTCCACCAACGATGGGCTGGGGGCTTCCGGGGAGAACATCGCCCGGCTGATGCAGCGCAAGCACTATTACTTTGTGCCCTACGGACAGGACGATGCAGCGCAGAAACCCCAGAGCCTGAAGGCGGATCTCACTCTGCTGCCCGCTGCACTGGAGGCCGCCCTGCACGGTCAGCAGCTGCAGCCGGTGCTCCGGGAGTGGAACTGAGGGTTTCTCTTTTCAGAGGGATAAAAATGTGGTATACTATATCATAATATCTTGAGATAGAGGAACTGGAATGAAAAAACACATCGCCATGCTGTGTGCGGTGCTTTTGACCGCACTGGCGGCGTTTGCGCCGGGCGCGGCAGCTGCCGGGCCTGCACTGACGGCTACGGAAGCGTACTGCATCATCGATGCCGACATCGGTCTGGTGCTGGCCCAGCAGAACATGAACGAGGAACTGCACCCGGCATCCATCACCAAGGTGATGACGCTGGGCCTTGCCTGTGAAAAGGCCCAGGGCAAGTGGGACAATGTCAAGCTGACGGTCAGCCACGAGGATGTCTACTCGCTGGCGGGCACCGATTCCAGCCACATCGCCCTGCAGGAAGGGGAGGAAGTGCCCCTGACCGATGCCCTGTATGCCACCATGATGGCCAGCGCCAACGATGGGGCCAACCTGCTGGCCGAATACTTCGGCGGCGGCTCCATTGAGGGCGGTGTGGCCGCCATGAACGCGCAGGCAAAGGAGCTGGGGCTGGAACACACCCACTTTGCCAACCCCCACGGCATCAGCGATGAGGACCACTACACCAGCTGCTATGACATGGCGCAGATCCTGCGCTGGGTACTGACCCAGCCCGGGTTCGAGACGCTGTTTACCCGGAACGAGATGTACACCATGGGCCCGACCAATATCCAGCCCGTGACCCGGTACTTCCACCAGCAGGATAAAATGCGGGTGGGCTCCAGCCGGTACTATATCCCGGCCATCCTGGGTTCCAAGATCGGCTACACCAACATTGCCCGGTACAGCTATGTCTGCCTGGCGGAGCAGAACGGCGTGCGGCTGATCTGTGTGACCATGCAGAGCCAGATCAAGACCGACAAATACAACGATGTCCGCACCCTGCTGGACGATGCCTTTGCCCGCTGCACCGGCTACACCGAGATCCCTGCCCAGGGCGTGACCGGGGAGCTGGAAGTGGCGGGCGGCGGCAGCACGCTGGGCACGGTGACGGTTTCTGACCCGGGCGTGAAGCTGCTGCTGGCCGACGGCCTGACCGCTGCGGATGTGTCGGTCACGCTGGAACTGCCCGAACGATACCTCTTGGGGGTTGACCCGGCGGTGTATGCGGTGTATACCATTCATGGGCGGGACGTGCAGGAAACGGCCAGCGTCCGGGTGCCTGCCGCTGTGACCGGGCTGGAGGAGCTGCTGGCCAAGAGCGCCAACGCCACCCTGCCCGCCTCCCGGGATGTGGGGCCGAAGAGGATCGCAGGCGGCCTGCTGGCCATCTCAGTCGGTGCCACCGTGCTGGCTGCCCTTGCGGCGTTCGGCGTGGTACGGCTGAGAATAAAATGGAAGAAACGTAAATCAAGAAGTAAGCACTGACCCGTTTCGCCAGAGGCTCCCCTACCAGGGGAGCTGTCGAGCGAATGCGAGACTGAGAGGTTGTATGAAGGGAAAGCTTCTCCTCTGTCCAACCTCTTCGTCATTGCTGACGCAATGCCACCTCCCCTAGTAGGGGAGGCCTTGGCAGGAAGGGACAGTTTGATCTATCGCGCAAAAGCCCGCAAGGACTTTTCCATATACTACAAACAGACAAAATTTTCTGAAAGAAAACAGAGAGGAAAAAGAAATATGGGCAAGTTTACGTTTACTGAGACCGAGATCCCTGGTGTTGTGGTCATTGAGCCGCAGGTGTTCGGTGATGACCGCGGTTATTTTATGGAGACCTACCAGAAGGATCAGTTTGCTGCTGCCGGCATCGACAAGGAGTTCGTGCAGGACAACCAGAGCCGCTCCACCCGCGGCGTGCTGCGCGGCCTGCATTTCCAGAAGAACCACACCCAGGGCAAGCTGGTGCGTGTGACCAAGGGCGAGGTCTATGATGTTGCCGTGGACTGCCGCCCCCACAGCGCCACCTTTGGCAAGTGGGTGGGCGTGACCCTTTCCGAGGACAACAAGAAGATGTTCTATATCCCGGAGGGCTTTGCCCACGGTTTTCTGGTGCTGAGCGATGTGGCAGAGTTCTGCTACAAGTGCACCGATGTGTATGACCCCACCAGCGAGGGCGGCATCCCCTACGATGACCCCACCGTGAACGTGCAGTGGCCCGACTGCGGCTGTGAGCACAAGACCAGCGCAAAGGACAAGCTGCATGAGCCCTTTGCAGCCCAGAAGTTTGAATTCTTTGAAAAGTGGTGATAGCCCGTGGCGAAACTGAAAGGAATGTTCAACGGCTTCTGGCGCTACCGCTATCTGCTGTGGAATCTGGTCAGCCGTGATTTCAAGCTGAAATACCGCCGCAGCGTGCTGGGTGTGCTGTGGAGCGTGCTGAACCCCCTGCTGATGTGCCTGGTCTACTGGGCTGTGTTCAGCAGCCTGATGGATATGCGGGGCAGCGGCATCGACAACTTCCCGGTGTTCCTGATGTGTGGTCAGCTGCTCTTCAACTTCTTCAACGAGGCCACCTCCTCCAGCATGAGCAGCGTGCTCAGCGCCGCCCCCCTGCTGAAAAAGGTGTATATCCCCAAGTATATCTTCCCGCTGGAAAAGTGCTGCTTTGCCATGGTGAACTGCGTGTTCAGCTTTGTGGCCCTGCTGCTGGTGATGATCTTTACCGGTGCGCCCTTCCACCTGACCCTTCTGGAAGCGCTCTACCCGCTCATCACCCTCTTCTTCTTCAGCCTGGGGGTGGGCCTGTTCCTGGCGGCGGCAACAGTGTTCTTCCGGGACATCATGCACATCTGGAGCGTGTTCATCACGGCGCTGCTCTACTTCTCCGCCATCTTCTATGACCCCACCCAGATGACCTTTTCCATCGGCGGGTTCAACATGCAGCAGATCATCAAGCTGAACCCCATGTACTGGTATATCACCGGCTTCCGCCGCACCCTGATGTGGGGCATCCCGCTGGACCTCAACATGTTTGCGGTCTGCGGCATCTGCGCAGTGGTCTCCATGTGGGTGGGCGTGCACATGTTCCGCAAAACGCAGGATCGTTTTGTGCTGCATATTTAAGGAGGGGAGAAGAATGGAACCGATCATCAAAGTGGACAACGTGTCCATGTGCTTCAACCTCTCCACCGAAAAGCACGAGAGCCTGAAGGAATATCTGCTGGCCATGGTGCAGGGCCGCCTGCAGTACGACGAGTTTTACGCCCTGAAGGACGTGAGCCTGGACATCATGCCCGGCGATTTTTACGGTCTGGTGGGCCTGAACGGCTCGGGCAAATCCACCCTGCTCAAGACCATTGCGGGCGTGTACAAGCCCACCAGGGGCAAGGTCACCGTCAACGGCACCATCGCCCCGCTCATCGAGCTGGGTGCGGGCTTTGATATGGACCTGACCGCCCGGGAGAACATCTACCTCAACGGCACGGTGCTGGGGTTCTCGCCCAAGTATCTGGACGAGAAGTTCGACGAGATCGTGGAGTTCAGCGAGCTGCAGAACTTCCTGGATGTACCGCTGAAAAACTACTCCTCCGGCATGGTGGCCCGCATCGGCTTTGCCATTGCCACCATCACCAAGCCTGATATCCTGATCGCGGACGAGGTGCTCTCGGTGGGCGACTTCCTGTTCCAGCAGAAATGCGAAAAGCGGATGAAGGAGCTGATGGCAGGCGGAACCACCGTCATTCTGGTGTCCCACTCCATCGAGCAGATCGAGCGGATGTGCAGCAAGGTGGCATGGCTGAGCCACGGCCACCTGAAAATGAACGGCGATACCGAGACAGTCTGCGCGGCCTACAAGGCCACCCAGCGCGGCGAGGCCTGAGCCATGAATGTGCGATTGAAACGTGCCAGAGAGCTGGCAGGCTATGCGGTCCAGCTGACAAAGGACGAGGGTCTGGGCACCATGCTGGCCCGGGGCGCGGGCTTTGTCAGGCGGCGGTGCTTTGGCAAAAAGGCCCGCTACCTGCCCGCAAAAAAGGTGCTGGAAGCCCAGAGAGCCGAAATGGCAGGAAAAAATTTTGAAAACTGCCAACTTTCGACGATTTCCGTGTTGACACCGTTGTATAATACTCCTGAGGTGTTTCTGCGGCAGTTTCTGGATTCCTTTGTGAACCAGACCGCCCCCAATGGTGAGCTCTGCCTGGCGGATGCCTCGGATGCCGCCCACAGCAGTGTGGGGGATATCGTAAGGGAATATCAGGCAAAATATCAACACATCGTATACAAAAAGATCGAAAACAAGGGCATTGCGGCCAACACCAACGCCGCCGCTGAACTGGCAGCGGGGGAATATCTGGCGCTGGCCGACCACGATGACATCCTTGCGCCCCACGCCATGTACACCATGGGTCAGGCGATCCGGCAGCTGCGTGAGGCGGGAGAGCCGGACGGCTTCCTGTACAGTGACGAGGCTCTCTTCACCAAAAAGATCGAAAAGCCGCTGGTGGCCCATTTCAAGCCCGATTACGCCCCGGATTATCTGCTCTGCTGCAACTACATCTGCCATCTGGCCGTGTTCCGGCGGGAGCTGTTCGAGCAGGCAGGCGGCGAGCGCTCCGTGTGTGACGGCAGTCAGGACCACGACCTCTTCCTCCGGCTCATTGAGCAGGTGGGCGGCGCGGCCCATGTGCCGCAGGTGCTCTACTACTGGCGGGTGCACGAAGGCTCGACCTCCGGCGGCACCGATGCCAAGCCCTATGTTGCCAAAGCGGCAAAGAAGGCGCTGGCCGACCATCTGGAGCGCACCGGCCGCACCGGCACCATAGAGGATGGCCTGTACCCCAGCACCTATCGGGTCAGGTGGGACATTGTGGGGGAGCCTAAGGTGAGCATCCTCATCCCCAACAAGGATCACACCGAGGATCTGGAAAAGTGCCTGCAGAGCATCTGGAAAAAGACCACCTGGGACCGGTTCGAGGTCATCGTCATTGAGAACAACTCCACAGACCCGGCCACCTTTGCCTATTACGAGAAGGCCCGGCAGCGGTACGACGGCCTGAAGGTGGTCACCTACCCGGGCAAGGGCTTCAACTTCTCGGCCATCAACAACTTTGGCCGGAAAGCGGCAGAGGGCGACTACCTGCTGCTGCTCAACAACGATGTGGAAGTGGTGAACGGCGACTGGCTCACGGAGCTGCTCCGGCAGTGTGCCCACCCCGGCGGCGCGGCGATCTGCGGTGCCATGCTCTGGTACCCGGATGAGACCATCCAGCACGCCGGGATCGTGACCGGTCTGGGCGGCTACGCGGGCCACAGCCACAAGTATAAGAAGAAGGGCGGCAGCGGCTATCTGTTCCGAACCTCTACCGTGCAGGACTTCTCCGGCGTGACCGGTGCCTGCCTGCTGGTAAAGACCGCCGTCTATGACGAGATGCACGGGCTGGACGAGCAGTTCGCCGTGGCCTTCAACGATGTGGACTTCTGCCTGCGGGTGCGGGATGCGGGCTACCGCATCGCCTGGACCCCCTACGCCGAGCTCATCCACTATGAGAGCAAGAGCCGGGGCGGGGATGAAAAAGACCCCGTCAAGGCGGCCCGCTTTGCGGCGGAGCAGCAGCGGCTCTACACCATCCACGGCAAGGAAAACATTCTGGATGACCCCTACTACAACCCCAACCTGACCCGTGACCGGGAGGATTTTTCGGAGAGCGACGATCTGCGCAGGTTGAAAGAGGGCAGGGTAACGGTAAGATTCCGGGGAGGTACCCTCCAATGAACATCAAGGGACACTTTGAGACCATCACCCGGCATAAACTGCTGGTGATGAAGTATTGCTTTGAATGCGGCCTTTATCAGCAGGGCCTGACCCATGACCTGAGCAAGTACAGCCCCACCGAGTTCATCCCGGGCTGCATCTACTATCAGGGCGACCACAGCCCCAACGAGGCAGAGCGCGCCGCCCGGGGCTATTCCTCGGCATGGCTCCACCATAAGGGCCGCAACAAGCACCATCTGGAATACTGGATCGACTACTCCACCAACAAATCCGGCCTGGGCGGCATGAAAATGCCCCTGCGCTATGTCTGCGAGATGGTCTGCGACCGCGTGGCGGCCAGCCAGATCTATCTGGGCGACAAGTACACCGACGCATCCCCGTGGCAGTATTATGAAAAGAGCAAGGATCACTATCTGCTCCATCCCGAAACAAGAGCACTGCTGGAAAAGCTGCTGCTGATGGTCCGGGATCTGGGGCAGGAGCGCACCTTTGCCTACATAAGATTTCTGCTCGGGTGTGAAGATAACGATTAAATAACATCAAGGAGGCATTGCAATGAAACGTTTCAAAAAAGTTCTGGCACTTGTTCTGGCCGGTGTTCTGGCACTGGCAATGCTGACCGCCTGCGACGGCACCACCGACTCGGATAAGATCATGCCGGACGATGGCACGGTCGAAGTGGTTATGACGATCAATAATACCGCAGCTAATAAGGGCCTGGGTCAGGTCGAATACAGTGCAAAATACAGTGCTGTGACCAAGGCATTGCTGAAAAACTGGCTGGAATGGCGTAATGACGGCAGCAATACAAAGTATCGTGAGAATTATGATAAGATCACGGCAGAGCTGGGCAATGTCAAGATCGTGGTTGGTCTGACCAAGGATACAACTCCGCTTGCAGCGCAGGCCAACTATAATCCGGCTACCAGAACCAGCTTCAAATATGATTCTCTGTTCAAGGACGAGAGCGCATTCAATCTGGCTGAAAAGATCGGCGTTGCATACGTTCCCACTTCTAACGGCACTGTCTATCAGGCGGTCTGCCTGTTCGACGTGAACTGAGCATCACACAACGCCAAAACAGCATAACGCATAAAAAGCCCCCGGAAGCGGCGCGAACCGCTTTCCGGGGGCTTTTGTGTCAGAGAAACTGCTTACTGCTCGTTCTCGTAGATCTTAATATAGTGGGGGGCGTTTCTGTCCTGCACAAAGAGAAGCGTGCAGGTGAGTGCGGCGGCTAAGAACGTGAAGATGGCAAGCAGAGCTTTGAGAACTTTCATGGTATCCGATCCTCCTTGGCGGGCATGGCCCGGTCGTTCAAATGCGGAGCAGGGGACGTTCCGCAGGGTTATTAGCAACAGTATACCATAATCCCGGCAGAAAGGCAAACGGCAGTAAAGTTGCGTGAAGTTGGTGGTTGTTAATAAAAAAACAATTAGTTAGATACGACTAATCGTTAAAAATGGCAAAGAAAAATGAGGAAATTGCATCATTTTGGTGCTGTTGTCGTTGAACTTCCGGCTGTAAAATGATACAATAACTGTGTTAAGCAGCTGCTGTCCCTGCCGTAGTGCGCCCGCATGAGGGCAGGGGTGGCAATTCAAGCAGAATGGGGGATTTATTCCATGTTGAACAAGCTGAAACGTGCGGCGCTTGGCGCGCATACGCCGCATGACAAGGCAACCGCTGCAAGCAAACCAGTTCCGATGCCTCTGCCCGCGCAGGTACGCATCCTGATGAGCCAGCACATCGGCGCTCCGGCGAAAGCCCTGGTCAAAAAGGGCGACGAAGTGTTTGTTGGCACCAAGATCGGTGAAGCAGGCGGTTTCGTCTCTGCAAATATCCACTCCAGTGTTTCTGGTACTGTGGCCGCTGTGGAACCCTTCCGTCTCTCCAATGGCCGGATGTGCGACTCTGTTGTCATCAAGACCGATGGCAAGCAGACTGTGGACCCTGCCGTGAAGGCACCTGAGGTCACCGACAAGGCCAGCTTCCTGGCAGCCGTGCGTGAGTGCGGCCTGGTGGGTCTGGGCGGCGCAGGCTTCCCGACCGATGTCAAGCTGCAGCCCAAGCAGACCGTGGACACCCTGCTCATCAACGCTTCCGAGTGTGAAGTCTGGCTGACCAGCGACACGCAGGAGATGCTGAACTGCAGCGATGATATCGTCCGCGGCATCGAGGCCGTGCTGAAGTACACCGGCATCCCGAAGTGCGTCATCGGCATTGAGAACAACAAGCCCGAGTGCATCGAGCTGTTGAACCAGAAGACCAAAGACAAGCCCGCCATCGAGGTCAAGGCACTGCCCAGTGTTTACGGCACCGGCGCAGAGCTGATCCTGATCGAGAAGTGCCTGGGCCGCGAGGTGCCGCATGGCGGTCTGCCCGCAGATGCAGGTGCCATTGTGATGAACGTGACCTCTGTTTCTACCCTGGGCAAGTACCTGGCTACCGGTATGCCGGTGGTCGAGCGCACCATCACCGTGGACGGCGATGCCTGCGCAAAGCCCCAGAACCTGATCGTTCCCGTGGGCACTGCCTACGAGGATGTTCTGAACGCTGCCGGCCTCAAGGGCGGCGTGGAGCTGGGCAAGGTGGTTGCCGGCGGTGCCATGATGGGCCCCGCTGTGGAGAACCTGAGCTATCCCACCACCAAGACCACCTCCGGCCTGATCATGCTCAGCGCCGCTGCTGCAGAGCCCCCGCAGGTCAACCCCTGCATCCGCTGCGGCCGCTGCGTGGAGTACTGCCCCATGGGTCTGGAGCCCGTGGAGGTCAACCAGGCTTATGCAGCCCGCGACGTTCAGGAGCTGGGCAAGCTGCACGTTGATTACTGCTTCAACTGCGGCTCCTGCACCTTTGTCTGCCCGGCAAAGCGCCCCTGCACCCAGATGATGGGCCTGGCAAAGGCGTTCTACCTTGGTGAAATCAAAAAAGGAGGCAATAAGTAATGGATACGAAGCTTATTGTTTCGGCCTCCCCGCACCTGCGCAGTGAGGAAACGACCCAGAGCCTGATGGCCAACGTGATCGTTGCCCTGTGCCCCTGTGTGGTGGCCTCTGCAATCATCTTTGGTGCGCGTGCCCTGCTGGTCACTGCAGTGTCCGTTGTGGCATGCGTGGCCTTTGAGTGGCTGTACTGCAAGCTGCTGAAGAAGGCAAACCCCATCAGCGACCTGTCCGCTGTGGTCACCGGCATCATTCTGGCCATGAACGTGCCCGTGGGCATGCCCATCGGCCAGCTCATCATCGGCGACCTGGTTGCCATCATCGTGGTCAAGCAGCTGTTCGGCGGCATTGGCATGAACTTTGCAAACCCTGCACTGGTCGGCCGTATCGTGCTGTTCATCAGCTTTGCCGGTTCCATGAACAATTGGGTGTTCCCCGATGCAGCGGTTGACCAGCTGTCCAGCGCTACCCCGCTGGCTGTGGCTGACACCAGCAAGCTGAGCCTGCTGGATCTGTTCATGGGCGTGCACGGCGGTGTTCTGGGCGAGACCTGCGCTCTGGCCATCCTGCTGGGCCTGATTTATCTGGTGGCCACCAAGACCATCAGCATCGCCATCCCCGCTTCTTACATCGGCAGCATGTTTATCTTCTACCTGATCTCCACCGGCAGCCTGCACGGCGCACTGGTCGGCATCCTGTCCGGCGGCCTGATGTTCGGTGCTGTGTTCATGGCAACGGACTATGTTACCAGCCCCTTTACCCTGAAGGGCAAGCTGATCTACGGCCTGTGCCTGGGCATCGTCACCTTCGCCATCCGTCAGTGGGGCAGCTACGCCGAGGGCGTTTCCTTCGCGCTGCTGTTTATGAACCTGTGGGTCCCCTTTATCAACGATTGGACCCGTCAGACTCCTTACGGCTATGTTAAGCCTGCAAAGAAAGCAAAGGAGGGTGCTGACAAATGAATAAGAATTCTTCCTGGGAGACCAGTGTAAAGCCTGTTGTTGTGCTGAGCGTGATCGCACTGATCGTCAGCCTGCTGCTGGCCATGGTCAACTCCTTTACGGCTCCCATCATTGAGGAAAACCAGAAGGCCGCAACGCTGGCTGCCTATGTGGACGTGATGCCCACCGTTTCCAGCGCCTCCGATCTGGACGAAGTGACCGACTACACCACCGAGAACATCACCGGTGTTGTAAAGGCCACCGACGGCTCCCTGGCCATCAAGGCTGAGGAAAAGGGCTTTGACGGCGGCATCCTGTCCGTCATCATCGGCTTCGACACCAACGGCACTGTCACCGGCATCTGGGTGGACGCTTCTACCCAGACCAAGGGCATCGGCAGCAACGTTGCCACCGACAGCTTCCTTGCTCAGTTCGATGGCATGGATGGCACCCAGAACATCACCCTGGGCCAGGGCTACGACGCATACAGCGGCGCAACCATTTCCTCTAAGGCTCTGTTTGCCGCCATCAACGATTGCATCAACTGCTACAACGAGTTGGCATAAAGGAGGTTGGTAAGAAATGGCAAGCGAAAACAAGTCCAAGGTAAGCATCCTTACCAACGGCATCATCAAAGAAAACCCCGTTCTGCGTCTGGTTCTGGGCACCTGCTCCTGCCTGGCTGTTACCACGGCAGTTTCCAGCGCGCTGGGCATGGGCGCAGCCTTCACCTTCGTGCTGGTGTGCTCCAACATCCTGATCTCGCTGCTGCGCAACGTGATCCCCGCTAAAGTCCACCTGCCCTGCTACATCGTCATCATTGCAGGCTTCGTGACCATCGTTCAGATGGTGATGCACGCCTACATGGACAGCCTGTACACCGCACTGGGCGTGTTCCTGCCTCTGATCGTTGTCAACTGCATCATTCTGGGCCGTGCCGAGATGTTTGCCTGCAAGAACAATGTGGTGGATTCCGCACTGGACGGCATCGGCATGGGCATCGGCTACACCCTCACCGTGGTGCTGATGGCTTCCATCCGTGAGATCCTGGGCAGCGGCACCTGGCTGGGCTTCCAGGTCCTGCCCGAGAGCATGGCCAAGATGAGCATTATGACCCAGGCTCCCGGCGCATTCTTCTGCTACGGCGTGCTGATGGCCGGCTGCGTCTGGCTGGAAGGCAAGCTGGATGCCCGCATCGAGCGCAAGAGCTGCTGCGACCTCGACAACCTGAAGAAGGAGGCAGAATAAGATGTTAGTCAAACTTGCTGCGATCTTCTTCAGCATGATCCTGGTGAACAACTACGTGCTGGTGAAGTTCTACGGTATCTGCCCGTTCCTGGGCGTTTCCAAGAAGCTGGATTCCTCCATTGGTATGTCCGGCGCTGTTATCTTTGTTATGCTGGTGGCAACGGCTGTCACCTTCCCCATCCAGATCTTCGTTCTGAACCCCGCTGACCTGGGCTACCTGCAGACCATCGTGTTCATCCTGGTCATTGCAGTGCTGGTGCAGTTCATCGAGATCTTCCTGAAGAAGTATGTTGTTGCACTGTACAATTCTCTGGGCGTTTACCTGCCCCTGATCACCACCAACTGCTGCGTGCTGGCCGTGACCATTCTGGTCGTGGACGACTACGGCGCAGACGTTGCTACCCTTGGCTTTGCCGCTGCCTACATTGAGGCTCTGGTCTGTGCCGTGGGTGCAGGTGTCGGCTTTATGCTGGCCATGGTCATGTTCAGCGGCGTGCGCAAGCGTGTGGAAGCCTGCGATCCCCCGGCACCCTTCAAGGGCCTGCCTATCACCCTGATCGCAGCAGCCATCACCAGCCTGTCCTTTATGGGCTTCGGCGGTCTCGTCGAAAACCTGTTCAACGTGACGCTGTAAGGGAGGAACAGGATTATGAATATTGTATCTGCTGTGATCCTCTGTACCATCGTGGGCGCGATCGGTGCCGTTGTTCTGGTGCTGGCCGCAAAGTTCATGGCGGTTGAGGAAGACCCCCGTATTGAAGAAGTTTCTGCCTGCCTGGCCGGTGCGAACTGCGGCGGCTGCGGCTACGCCGGCTGTGCCGACTACGCAAAGGCCGTTGTTATGGACGGCGTTCCCTGCGACAAGTGCGCCCCCGGAGGCCCCAAGGCTGCTGCCGCCATTGCCAAGATCATGGGCGGTGAGGCAAGCGCTGTGGAGAAGAAGGCTGTGGTCCAGTGCCAGGGCAACTCCGAGCACTGCAAGCCCAGCTACGAGTACAAGGGCATCCAGACCTGTGCCGCTGCCGCGACCCTGTACGGCGGCCCCAAGACCTGTACCTTTGCCTGCATCGGCCTGGGCGACTGCACCAAGGTGTGTAAGTTCGATGCCATCCACATTGTGGACGGCGTGGCCAAGGTGGACAAGGACAAGTGCACCGGCTGTGGTGCCTGCGCCAACATCTGCCCCAAGCACGTTATTATGATCGACGCAGGCGGCCCCCGCAAGCCCGTGGTCATGTGCTCCAATCAGGATAAGGGTGCTGTGGCAAACAAGCTGTGCACCACCTCCTGCATTGCCTGCGGCATGTGCGAGCGCACCTGTAAGTTTGATGCCATCCACGTTGTGGACGGCGTGGCCCGTGTGGACTACGACAAGTGCAAGGGCTGCGGCATGTGCGCCCAGAAGTGCCCCAAGCACATCATCCTCTTCCCGCTGAAGGACGATCCGAATCCCCCCAAGCCCGTGGTGAAGCAGGCTCCGAAGCCCGCTGCCGCTCCTGCCGCTCAGGCAGAGCCCGCCGCAAAGGCTGAGGAGGCAAAGGCTCCCGAAGCCCCCAAGGCTGAGTAAGCGGAACCCATTGTAATATGGTAAAGCGCCCCCATTGCTCCTTTGAGTGATGGGGGCGCTTTTTGGTGGGGGTGCGCCCTCTCAGTCTCGCATTCGCTCGACGCGTTGGGGGCTGAACCTCTCCGTCAAAGCCTGACGGCTTTGCCACCTCCCCTAGTAGGGGAGGCCTTGGCATGAGATTCATTTTTCAATCTGATCGCTGGCGCTCCAAGGGCATCATCTGCCGCAAGGCGGAAATAGCGTTGCGTCAGCAGGGCAAACAGGAGCGAAGCGCCAGACCCCGAAAACGCGACGGCCTGCCAAGGGCTCCCCTACTAGGGGAGCTGTCACGGCGAAGCCCGTGACTGAGAGGTTTAACCCCAGCTGTCGAGCTTTGCGAGACTGAGAGGGCTCCGAAAACTTTTTTCAAAAAATCTTGAAAAAAAGTGAAAGGAATCTGCGTTTCATGTATTATAGAGAGTGAAACTGCGAATGTATAACACAAAACTGCGTGAGATATCAATGCGGCGGGCGGTGCGGATAAGTTAGACTGCGCTACTCCCCGCAATATATTACGGCGGTTCATAACGTGCTGTATATCGCAGAATATTTTGTCTGAAAAGGGGAAGGAAAAATAAAATTTCACTATTGAAAATACTGGATATACATGCTATAATTACGATAATGGGTTTGTCTGGTAAAAATAACCTGCCGAGAGAAAGAAGGCCGACAAAGGTTGGATATCTTTTTCCTCGGTTTTGCCAAAAATACTATGATGCAGGGAGGGCTCCACTGTGCGGAAAAATCATCACGGAAAAAAAGATAGGCTAACGTGAAAAGAATGCGTAAAGTATCCCCCGGGCTTGTCTGCATCGTGCTGGGTGTGGTGCTCCTGCTGGCGGCGGGCGGCCTGTACGCCTACAACCGCTACGAGGATGCCCACGCCGGTGCCGAGGCCCAGACCGTGGTGGCCGACCTTCAGCAGAAGGTAGTTCAGCAGAAGGTGGAGACCCCGGAACCGGAGGCAGAGAGCGGCCCCCTGGACCCCGAGCTCCCGGTGGTGGAGATCGACGGCAACGAATATGTGGGCGAGATCTCCATTCCCGCCATCGGCATTGACCTGCCGGTGATGAGCGAGTGGAGCTACCCCCGCCTGAAGATCGCGCCCTGCCGCCAGTTCGGCTCTTCCCGCACCGATGATCTGGTCATTGCGGCGCACAACTACGAGAGCCATTTCGGCAAGCTGACCTCCCTCACAGCGGGGGACAGCGTCACCTTCACCGATATGGACGGCATCGTGAATGAGTACGTCGTGAACAAGGTCGAAGTGCTTGACCCCCACAGTGTGGAGGAAGTGGAACACAGCGGCTACGCCCTGGTGCTGTACACCTGCACCTACGGCGGCAAGACCCGTGTCACCGTCTTCTGTGATCGTGCATCGTAAAAATCAAGGCTGAAAAACAAAAAGAAGCCCCGACATTCGTCGGGGCTTCTTTTTTACTATGTGGGAACTCCCTCCGTCATTGCTGACGCAATGCCACCTCCCTCTCAGAGAGAGGCTTTTCGCTGCCGTAAGGCTCCCTCCTAGAGGGAGCTGTCGCCGGAGGCGACTGAGGGAGTTACTGTTTTTTCCACCGCCGCATCACACCCATGCCCAGCGCATAGGGGCCGGTGTGCACGGCAATGGTGCAGCCGATCTGCAGCAGGACCACATTGCACTCGCAGGCGGGGTACTTGGCGCGCAGGGCGGCGCGGGTCTGCATCCAGAGCCGCTTGCCCTCGTCGGCATCGTAGCCGTAGCCCACCGTGATGCAGTAGTCATCGGGTGTGCCGTTGTGTTCGGTCAGATAGGTCATCAGCAGGTCGAGGGCCTTCTCAAAGCTCTTCTGGCGGCCGCGGGCCACGCCAGCGGAGAAGATCTCGCCCTCCTTGAACAGGATCATGGGCTTGATGCCCAGAATATTGGCAGCACGGCCCGTGACTTTGCCGATGCGCCCGCCCTTGATGAGGTAGTCCAGATTACCCACCGTGAAGAAGATCTGGTTGGTGATCTTTTCCGCTTCCAGCCAGGTCACGGCTTCGTCCAGCGTACAGCCTGCATCCCGCATGGCCACCGCGTTTTCCACCACGATGGATTCGGTCACGGTGGCGGCGGTGCTGTCAATGACCTCGATCTTTGCGTCGGGGAAATCCTCCAGCACCAGCTCCCGGGCGTTGCGGGCACTGCCCACGCAGCCGCTCATCTTGCTGGTAAAGCAGATGCAGAGCACCGGGCGGCCCGCCTCGGCATGGGCCCGGAAGGCGGTCTCAAAATCCTCCAGAGAAGGCAGGCTGGTCTTGGGGTAAGCCGCGGGGTTATCTACCATGAACTGGTAGAAATCGCGCACGGCGATCTCCTTGCCTTCCTTGCGGTAGTGCTCACCGTCCAGCGAGACATAGAAGGGGATGATCTCAATATTCAGTGTTGCGGCCGTCTCAGGGGTCAGGTCGCAGGCGCTGTCCGTGATGATATCAAACATAGTCACGCTTCCTTTTCAATGCGGCGGGTTCTGTGGCGCGGATCAGACGTTGTGATGGATGTAGGCCTCACGCTCGGCACCCACGGAGATGTAGGTGATCTTGCAGCCAATAGCCTTTTCCAGATACTCAACGTAATCGCGGGCTTCCTGGGGCAGATCCTCCCACTTGCGGGCGGCAGTGATGTCGCAGTGCCAGCCGGGCAGATACTCCACCACGGGCTGTGCGGTGTCCAGAGCCATGCCCATGGGGAAGCGCTTGGTGATGGTGCCGTCGGTCAGCTTGTAGCCGGTGACCATGGGGATCTTCTCCATGTAGTCCAGCACGTCCAGCAGGGTCAGGGCAACCTCATCGCAGCCCTGGCAGAACACGCCGTAGTGGCTTGCCACCAGGTCGATGGGGCCAACGCGGCGGGGACGGCCGGTGGCTGCACCGTACTCGTGGCCAGCCTCACGCAGGGCGTGCTTCTCTTCCTCGGTCATGGCCAGCTCAGTGACAAAGGGGCCGTCGCCCACGCAGGAGGAATAAGCCTTCATCACGCCGATGCTGTTGGTCAGCTTATGGCCCGGGATGCCTGCGCCGATGGGGGCGTAAGCGCCGATGACGTTGGAGGAGGTGGTGTAGGGGTAGATGCCGAAGTCGATGTCGCGCAGAGCGCCCAGCTGGGCCTCGAACAGCACCTTCTTGCCGGCGGCATCTGCGTCAGCCAGATACTGGCCCACGTCGCAGATGTAATCCTTGAAGATGGCGGCATACTTCTCCAGCCATGCCCACATCTCGTCCACGCTGATGGGGGCGGAGTGGTAGCTGCCCTCCATCACCAGGTTCTTGGAATCAACCATGGTCACCAGGCGCTTCTTCACGCTGTCGTCCAGGTGGAGCAGGTCGCCCATGCGCAGGGTCTTCTTCATGTACTTGTCACCGTAAGTGTAGGCGATGCCGCGCTTGGTGGAGCCGAACTGTGCGCCGGTCTTGGCCAGGCGGGCCTCTTCCAGGCCGTCCTGATCGACATGGTAGGGCATGGTGATGGTGGCCCGGTCGGAGATCTTCAGGTTATCGGGGGTGATGGAAATGCCCTGCTCCCGCAGCTTGTTGATCTCGCCGTCCAGATGGTGCGGGTCGATGACCATACCGTTGCCCATCACGCAGACAACGTTGGGGCGCAGGATGCCGGAGGGCAGCAGGTTCAGCACGAACTTGCCGCGCTCGTTCTTCACGGTGTGGCCTGCGTTGTTGCCGCCCTGATACCGTGCAACGATGTCATACTCCTGGCTGATCAGGTCGACCATGCGGCCCTTGCCCTCATCGCCCCAGTTGATACCCGTAATTGCAGTAAGCATAATAAATGACCTCTTTATCATTTTTTCAAAAGACAGCCTTTTCCGTGCACCTTGCCCGGGATACGCCACCTTGGGAATCTGTACCGCCCGCGGAAATGTCCGCAACAATACAATTATAGTATAGCACGAAACGCGGAACAAAAAAAGAGGGAAGAAATACTTTTCTCTCAATTATCCACAGGGCGCTCCTCTTCGTGATGCTGCTTTAGTTCTTCTTCCCCAGCTTGTGGACCGTGCCATCCGGCTCTTTGATCGAGGTGTTGTTCAGCTGGGCGCGCAGGCTGGCCTTTACGTCCGCAACATACTCCTGCCGCAGGGCCTGCTGCTCTGCCTTTTCGGCATCGGTCAGGCCGGTGGTCTTGCTCTTTTTTGCCAGCTCGTTGATACGGGCAATCTTCTCGTTTGTCATCGCAGTTCTCCTATTAGATAAAATGTGATATAATATGACCGGGATGCCTCTTCCGGCAGCTGCGGCTCTTTTGGCGAGGCAGCAGGAGGGAGCTATTTGAATCAAAGCAAGTATAACAAAGGATGAAACCGATGTCAAAACAGTTGAATTTTGCACAGCAGATGGACGAAGTGTTGAAAACGCTGGGGCCGCAGCGGCCAAAGCTGCTGCTCCACGCCTGCTGCGGGCCCTGTTCCAGCGCCGTGCTGGAAAAGCTGTGCCGGTATTTTGAGATCACGGTGCTTTACTATAACCCCAACACCTGGCCTGCCGAAGAATACTACCGCCGGGGCGAGGAGCTGAAAAAGTTCGTAGCGCAGGCGCACCCGCTGGGGGTCACGGTCATCGAGGACCACTACGATCCGCAGGAGTTCTACACGGCTGTGCAGGGGCTGGAAAACGAGCCGGAGCGGGGCGGGCGGTGCACCGTCTGCTACCGTTTGCGGATGCGCCGGGCGGCACAGTACGCAAAGGAGCACGGCTTTGATTGGTTCACCACTACGCTCTCCATCAGCCCCCACAAGGATGCTGCCCGCATCAATCAAATCGGGCAGGAGCTTGAAGCCGAATTCGGCATCAGGCACCTGCCCTCGGATTTCAAAAAGCAGAACGGCTACCTGCGCTCCCTCCAGCTCTCGGAGGAGTACGGGCTTTACCGTCAGGATTACTGTGGGTGTGAGTTCAGCGCAAAGGCGAGGGGATGAACCGCTCAGTCGCCTGCTGCTTGCCTCTCCTACCAGGAGAGGCGGCATTGCAAAGCAATGACGGAGAGATTTACTCCTCCCGCATTCTGGACACCAGAATTGCAAAGATGATCAGCCCCACACAGGGCACGATGTTGGTTGCCATACCAACAGCAAGACCAGCGCTTTCAGCTACCTTGCCGATGACCCAGGGCATCAGGATCGCGCCGCTGGATGCCACCGGCAGCATGATGCCCATGCTGGTCACGGTGGTCATTTTACCGGCGCTGGCCACGGCTGTGGGGTTCATACCGGCCATGGAGAAGGCAAAGGCGAACAGCAGCAGGATGGCAGGCAGCTGGCTGTGGGTCTGCATCATGGCAAAGTAGAAGGCAGTGCAGAAAACCGCCATAAACACCATGGCCTTGCGGGGCTGTTTGAGTGGGAACACAAAGGCGATGAGCAGGCGGCCGATCAGGGTGGCACCCCACATCACGGTGACGGTATAGGCCGCCAGCGTGCCTGCAATGATGCCGCTGTCCTTGAAGTAGGTGACCATCCAGCCCACAACGCTCTGCTCGGCGGCGTTCTGGCAGAACAGCAGGCCGGTGAGCAGCCAGAAGCGGGAGGAGCGCAAAAAGCTCCAATCGGTGACAGCTTCTTTGGCCTTGGCGCGGCCTGCCATGGGGGTGAACAGGTATACCAGCCAGAGCACCAGACCCAGCGCCGCCAGTGCCAGCACGGCCAGCGTGGTGCTGACCCTGGCCGCGGCAGAGATCAGAAAGGGGCAGAGCAGGGCACCGCAGGCGTAGCAGGCGTGCATGGTGTTCATGCCCCGGGTGCGGTCTGCAGAGTTTCCGCTGACAAGGATGGTGCAGGTGTTCAGGACACTGCCCTTGGCAATGCCCACAATGAAGAAGGCCAGCGCCAGCAGAATGGGCAGGCCGGTCAGGCCCATCAGGCCGTAGCCCACCGCATAGCCGATGGTCAGCAGCAGGACGCTGGGCTTCATGCCCATTTTTCCCACCAGCGCACCGGCCAGCAGGCCCGCCAGCAGGTTGCCGATGCTCAGCAGGCTGAGCAGGGTGCCGGTCATGCCGTAGGCAAAGCCGTATTCCTCCTGCAGCAGGCTGACCACCACACCGCTGGAAATGGTGCAGATGCCGCTGAAAAAGAAGGTGACGAAGCCCGCGTTCCGCAGGCGGGTGTTCCGTTGTTCCATGGGATTCTCCTTGCAGTATTCGGGGGGCGCAGTGCCCGTAGTTGCTTTTATTAAAGCATATTCTGGTCAGAAAGCAAGGGCTGTTGAGCCAGCAGAAGCAAAATCAGCGCCCAGTGGAGGCACCCTGCCGTTCGTTCGGTGGGGCGCTTCTGTATTTTATTTTGCGTCTTCTATTGACAAAGATCGAATCGTGCGTTATGATATTGTACGGCATCAAACAGTTCCAAAGAAAACAATCCTGTCACAAACAATTCAAAAGGGAAACCATTATGCACGATGAAAGCAAAAAACAGCCCTGCTGCAACCCCCCATGGGAGCCGCCGCAGGTCATCCCGGCACAGGTGCGCCGGGTGAACAACCTGATCTTCCGCAAGATCAACCAGTTCCACCGGGAGAACAACGTGGACAACGTGACCCCCATGCACGACTGGATCATGAGCTACCTCTACTGGCACAAAAATGAGGCCGTATACCAGCGCGATATCGAGCGGGAGTTCTCCATCACACGCTCGACCGTGACGAACATCCTGCAGCTGATGGGGCGCAAGGGCTACATCGAGCGCCAGAGCGTGCCGCAGGATGCCCGGCTCAAACGGCTGATCCTGACGGAAGAGGGGGGCCGCGTCCATGAAAAGACGATACTCTCCCTGCACCAGACCGATGAGTTTGTGGCCGGATTGCTGACGGAAGAGGAAAACGCAGAGCTTCTGCGGTTGTTGAACAAGCTGCGCAAGGGGCTGGAATGACCCCTGCAAATAAACTTCAGGAGGATTACAACAGATGATCAAAAAACTTGTGTCACATCTGGGCGAGTACAAGCGCGCCGCGATCCTGACACCGATCCTATCTGCTCTGGAAGCCATCATGGATGTGCTGCTGCCCACCATCATGGCCTTTATCATTGACCAGGGCATTGAAAAGGGCGATATGAACGCCGTTATCAAGTACGGCCTGCTCACCTTCCTGGTGGCGGCCATTGCCCTGCTGCTGGGCGTGCTGGCCGGCAGGTTTGCCGCTACGGCATCCACCGGCTTTGCGGGCAACCTGCGCGATGCGATGTATGAGAATATCCAGCATTTCTCGTTCTCCAACATCGACAAGTATTCCACGGCCGGTCTGGTCACCCGCATGACCACCGACGTGACCAACCTGCAGAACGCGTTCCAGATGATCGAGCGCATGTGCGTGCGTGCCCCCGTCCATCTGGTTTTCGCGCTCATCATGGCCTCCATGATCAGCCGCTCGCTGACCATGGTGTTCCTGGTGGCGATCGTGTTCCTGGTGGCAGTGCTGCCAGGCATCATGGTCCCCACCTTCGGCATCTTTGATAAGGTGTTCAAGAACTACGATAACCTGAACGCCTCCGTGCAGGAGAATGTCTCGGCCATCCGCGTGGTCAAGAGCTTTGTCCGGGAGCACTTTGAGAACGAGAAGTACACCAAGGCCTGCGAGAGCCTGTACAAGCAGTTCGTCCACGCCGAGAGCCGCCTGAGCTTCAACAATCCCGCCATGCTGGTCTCTGTGTACGGCTGCAACATCGCCCTGAGCTGGTTCGGCGCACATTACGTCCTGAACGGTGCGATCACCACCGGCCAGCTGAACGCCCTGTTCGGTTACATTATGAACATCCTGATGGCCCTGATGATGCTGAGCATGGCTTTTGTGATGATCGCCATGTCCGCCGCTTCCGCCCGCCGTATCGTGGAGGTGCTGGACGAGACCACCGACCTGCCCCCGGCAAAGCAGCCGGTGCAGCAGGTGGCAGACGGCAGCATTGAGTTTGACCACGTTACCTTTAAGTATAAGCACGGCTCCGGCCAGCCTGTCCTGAACGATGTTACTTTCAGCATCCGGCCGGGCGAGACGCTGGGCATCATCGGCGGCACCGGCAGTGCAAAATCCAGCCTGGTGCAGCTGATCCCCCGCCTGTATGATGCCGAGACCGGCTCTGTCAAGGTGGGCGGCGTGGACGTTAAGGATTACAGCCTGGATGTCCTCCGCCGGGAGGTCTCCATGGTGCTGCAGAAGAACGTTCTGTTCAGCGGCACCATCCTCGACAACCTGCGCTGGGGCGATGAGAACGCCAGCGAGGAAGAGTGCATCCGGGTGGCCAAGCTGGCCTGCGCCGATGAGTTCATCGAGCGCTTCCCTGATAAGTACAATACCTGGATCGAGCAGGGCGGCTCCAACGTGTCCGGCGGCCAGAAGCAGCGCCTGACCATTGCCCGCGCGCTGCTGCGCAAGCCCAAGGTGCTGATCCTGGACGACAGCACCAGCGCCGTGGATACCGCCACCGATGCCAAGATCCGCAAGGCCTTCCGGGAGGAGATCCCCGGCACCACCAAGATCATCATTGCACAGCGCATCTCCTCCGTGCAGGATGCAGACCGCATCCTGGTGCTGGACAACGGCCAGATCAACGGCCTGGGCACTCACGAGGAGCTGCTCAAGACAAACAAGATCTATCAGGAAGTTTACAACAGCCAGACCCAGGGCGGCGGCGATTTTGACAAGCAGGGAGGTGAGCAGTAATGGCACAGGTGAAAGAAGTAAAGGGCCCCGGCCCCCGTAGGATGGGCGGCCCCAAGCCGAAGGTCGAGAACCCGGGCAAGCTGCTCAAGCGGATCATGGATGAGGTGTTCAAGCACTATCTGCCCCACTGCATCCTTGTGCTGGTCTGCATCATCGTCAGCGCGCTGGCAAACGTGCAGGCAAGCCTCTTCCTCAAGACCCTGATCGATGATTACATCGTCCCCATGACCAAGCAGGCCACACCGGACTTCGGCCCGCTGGCAGGCGCACTGGTGCGCATCGGCTGCATCTACGCTATCGGCGTGCTGGCCGCATGGCTCAACGCCCGTATCATGGTCAACGTGACCCAGGGCACCCTGCGCAACTTGCGCGTCCAGCTTTTCACCCACATGGAAAGCCTGCCCATCCGGTACTTTGACTCCCACCCCCACGGCGATATCATGTCGGTGTACACCAACGATGTGGACACCCTGCGCCAGATGATCAGCCAGAGCATCCCCCAGCTGGTGTCCAGCGCCATCACCATCGTGTCCGTGTTCACCAGCATGTGCCTGATGAGCTGGCAGCTCACCATTGTCACCATGCTGATGGTGGCTCTGATGCTGTTCTGCTCCAAGAAGATCACTGCCATGAGCGGCAAGTACTTTGTGGCCCAGCAGAAGGATCTGGGCAAGGTGAACGGCTATATCGAAGAGATGATGGAGGGCCAGAAGGTCGTCAAGGTGTTCACCCACGAGCAGAAGGCTCTGGACGGCTTCCGGCAGTTGAACGATAAGCTGAAGGAAAGCGCCAAGCAGGCCAACAGCTACGCCAACATCATCATGCCTGTTACCGCACAGCTGGGCAATATCAGCTACGCGGTCTGTGCTCTGGCAGGCGCGGCCATGGCCGTTGGCAATGTCGGCGGCATGACCCTGGGCACCGTGATGGCCTTCCTGAGCCTGAACAAGAGCTTCAATATGCCCATCAGCCAGGTGTCCATGCAGGCCAACAGCGTGATCATGGCACTGGCCGGTGCAGAGCGTATCTTCAAGATGATGGACGAGACCAGCGAGACCGACGAAGGCTATGTCACCCTGGTCAACGTCAAGTATGGCAAGGATGACGAGCTGATGGAGACCACCGAGCGCACCGGCATCTGGGCCTGGAAGCATCCCCACCACGACGGCACCACCACCTACCACAAGCTGGCGGGTGACATCACCTTTACCGATGTCGATTTTGGCTATGTGCCGGAAAAGACCGTTCTGCACGGGATCAACCTCTATGGCCGTCCGGGCCAGAAGATCGCTTTTGTCGGCTCCACCGGTGCCGGCAAGACCACCATCACCAACCTGATCAACCGCTTCTACGATATCGCAGACGGCAAGATCCGGTATGATGGCATCAACATCCGCAAGATCAAAAAGGACGATCTGCGCCGCTCTCTGGGCATCGTGCTGCAGGATACCCACCTGTTCACCGGCACGGTCATGGAGAACATCCGCTATGGCCGCCTGGATGCCACCGATGAGGAGTGCATTGCCGCCGCAAAGCTGGCCAATGCCGATGGCTTTGTCAAGCGTCTGCCCGATGGCTACAACACCATGCTGACCAACGACGGCGCAAACCTGTCGCAGGGGCAGCGCCAGCTGTTGGCCATTGCCCGCGCCGCGGTTGCCGATCCCCCGGTGCTGATCCTGGACGAGGCCACCTCCTCCATTGATACCCGCACTGAGGCACTGGTCCAGCGGGGCATGGACGGCCTGATGTATGGCCGCACCAGCTTTGTCATTGCCCACCGCCTGTCTACCGTCCGCAATGCAGACTGCATCGTGGTTCTGGAGCAGGGCCGCATCATCGAGCGCGGCAGCCACGACGAGCTGATCGCCAAGAAGGGCAAGTATTACCAGCTCTACACCGGTAATCTGGCTGAAAATTAAAGAAAAATCGTAAAAAACGGAGCCGCTGTACAAAATGATGTGCAGCGGCTCCGTTTATTTTCAATTTGTTCAAATTCCTCACAAAGAAACTCCATTTTTATCCTGTACAATAAGGGTGCAGTCAGGGAGGAACAGAAAAACATCCTCCTAAGATGCCATGCAGGCAATGAAAACCGCGCATCTCCGGCAGAAACCGGGCGGCGCGGCCCCTTTAAAAAACACTGTCCCCTGCTGATGCGAGGCAATAGCCAAGGCAGCGGACAGACTACCAACCATCTCCTGACAGCCGCAAATGTTTGGGAGTTCTCATACACAGCCAGCGCCGCTTTCTCCTCCTTTCCACGGCGCTGGCTGTTTTTGTTTGGTTCCCGCCGCCATCCCAGCGGCAGGGGGCTATCCGATCAGCGCGTTCAGCTCAGATTCCTTTAATCTGGGCAGAGAGGAGACAGGGAGCATCATTTTCTCTATCCGATACAAGACCAGAGCCGGGCTCTGGTCTTTTTTTGCGGCAGAAGCCATAACACTGCGTGTAAAGGCGAGAATCCTGTCCTTTTTGTAGAAAAAGATCAGCTGCACATGGCCGGTGAACAGGGCAAACAGGGCTGTGCGCAGCTCCCGGGAGCCGAAGAGGAGGAGCAGGTCGCTCTCCTCTAAAAAGAGAACGTCTGCCCGGTCAAGAAACTGCAGGGCGGTCTGACACAGGGCCTCCCGTTGCGGCCAGTAGGGCGCGGCCTGCGCCAGCCGGGGAAGATAGCAGCAGAGCGCCCCGGCATCCCGGGCGGCGGCAAGGGCCTTGAGGTGGGCCAGCCGCAGGGGGCTGTCCACCAGCCCGGCGGAGGAAAAGCAGAAGGCAGAGGCTCCCCGGAACGGGGCGGCCTCCAGCTGCTCCGGCCCAAGGGCCAGCCCGGCGGTGTGGGCACGGTAGGGCAGAGCGGTGTCTGCTCCGGTGAACACCACCGGCGTGGGGAAGGCATCCGTGAAGCAGAGCAGGGAGCAATCCACACCATCCCGGGCAAGCCGGGCCGCCAACCTGCGGCCAAAGGGGTCGGCTCCCAGCTGGGCCAGCAGAGCCGCCTGCCCGCCCAATGCGGCGTACTGGCGGCAGAAGTTCGCACCCCAGCCGCCGGTCTGCGCCCGGAACGTCTCCGTCAGCTCCGGAGCCATGGCGGCGTTCAGCTCCAGCCAGACCTCGCCCAGACACAAAACGGACATGTGCACCCCTCCCTCCGCAAATAAAAATCGGGTTACAGTATACACGATTTGCCCATCGGATGCAACCGATCCGGGACAAATCCTGACGGAGTGGAAGGGCCCGCGGGCAGGAACAATCCGATTTTACAAAGACCACCTGTTTTTTACCAATGCCTGTTTTTCATTGCCCAAGGTTTACCTAAGATTTGCCTTACCATGGTTTCTCCTCTTTCTCTGAACGGGTACAATAGAACCGTTCCCAAGAAACATTGCAACAGGGCCCGGGAGGGCTCAGGATAAGAGAGGAATTATCGTATGAAAGAACATAAAATGTCCCGCCGCAACTTCCTGAAAGTGGGTGCTGTGGCATCTGCCGCCGGTCTGATGACTGCTGCCCCTGTGGCAGCAAACGCCGCCGCTCCGGCCGCTTCCACCGCAGCTGACGAGGAGAACTGCTTTGGCCTGTTCCAGAATAAGCCCAAGTACATCTTCCTGTTCATCGGCGATGGCATGGGCACTGCCCAGATCCAGTCTGCCCGGTTCTATCAGGGCACTGTCACCAACAACGGTGCCATCACCGAGGCAGAGCTGAGCTTTACCCAGTTCCCGGAAGTGGGCAGTGTGACCACCTACGACAGCACCTCCTTCTGCCCGGACTCCGCTTCCACCGCTACCTCCATCGCTTCCGGCAAAAAGACCGAGAGCGGTGTCATCAATATGTGCCCTTGGACCCGTGATGTGCCCTATGAGACCATTGCGGAGAAGCTCCATAAGCAGAAGGGCTACAAGGTTGGCATTGTTTCCACGGTGAATATTGACCACGCCACCCCTGCTGCCTTCTATGCACACCAGAAGACCCGCAAGAACTACTATCAGATCGGCGTGGAGCTGGCAAACTCCGGCTTTGAGTATTTCGCAGGCGGCGAGTTCCAGAAGGTGAACGGCGATGGCACCGGCCCCAACAACCACGAGGTGGCTGCACAGGCCGGTTACAATGTTGTCACCACCCAGGCCGGTGCTGCTGCCCTGAAGGCCGGGGCAGGCAAGACCCTGATCATTGCCGAGAATCTGGCAGACGGCAAGGCCATGAACTACGCCATGGATGCCGCTCCGGGAGAGTGGCAGCTGACCGACTATGTCCGCAAGGGCATTGAGCTGCTGGACAACAGCAACGGCTTCTTTATGATGGTGGAGTCCGGCAAGATCGACTGGGCCTGCCACGCCAACGATGCCGCTGCCTCCATCCATGATGTGATCGAGATGCACAACGCGGTGCAGGCCGCTGTGGAGTTCTACGCCCAGCATCCCAATGATACCCTGATCCTGGTGACTGCTGACCACGAGACCGGCGGCCTGGGCATTGGCTACAAGACCACCAACTACGATACCTTCCTGACCAACCTGGCCCACCAGAAGATGTCCTACGCAAAGTTCGATTCCACCTATGTGAACCACTACGTGAAGAATCAGACTCCCTTTGAGACTGCAATGCAGGATGTGAAGGCAAACTTCGGCCTGACCCTGCCCACCGACCCCGATGCCGCCAACGCAGGCAAGCTGCTGCTGACCGACTACGAGGTGGAGAACCTGCGCACCGCTTACGAGCGCACCCTCAGGGTCGGCTCTTCCAGCCAGAGCAAGATGAGCCAGCAGGATTACGAGCTGTATGGCACCTACATCCCCTTCAGCATGGCTATCTGCCACACCATCAACCACAAGTCCGGTGTGGATCACACCACCTACGCCCACACCGGTGCCATGGTGAACCTCTACGCCCGTGGTCAGGGTGCAGACAAGTTCCGCGGCGTGTATGACAACACCGAGATCTTCCACAAGCTGGCTGAGCTGACCGATGTGCAGTAATTGACCAGACCCTTTGTACCCCAAAGCCCTCCGGGACGAGACGCACCGGAGGGCTTTTTGTGTAGGCCGGAATTGTGCACCCCGCCAAAAATCTGCCCCGCGAATTGGGAAAGATGATGGGAGTTGTGGTTGCAATGGGCCGGAAAAAGGCATATAATAAGACCATCAACAGAGTAAGGCCATGTGCGTTAAGTGCCGCATCAACGGGGAGTTGTGCTGCGGACGAAGGTAAGACCCGCGGTGCATGGCCTGCATCCCGCTGCTGCATGGACTTGGGTGCAGATGGGGCCGTCTGCGGCCCCGTCTGGATGTGAACCGTTGAATCACGCCCTCCTTTGTGCGGTTTGTCACAGGGGAGGGCGTTTTGCATTGCCCGCCCCGCGGTTCCCGAAACAGGGGAGGACAATTGATATGAACCATTCCAGAAATTCCGTCCGAAAGCTCACCATGCTGGCCCTGCTCACTGCCATGAGCATCGTGTTTGCCCGGGTGCTGAGCATTTCCACCGGCTTTGTCCGGTTCAACCTGGGCAGCCTGCCCACTCTGCTGGCCGCTGTGCTGTTCGGGCCGGTGGAGGGCTTTGCCGTGGGTGCAGTGGCCGATATGATCGGCGGCACCCTTTCCGGCTACGCCATCAACCCGCTGATCACGCTGGGGGCTGGCTCCATCGGCCTGACGGCGGGCCTTCTCTGGCGCGCTCTGCCCAACCTGCGGCTGGGCCTGCGCACCCAGATCAGCGTGTTTGCCGGCCATGCGGTGGGCTCCATTGTCATCAACTCGCTGGCACTCCACCTCTTCTATAACTATCCGTGGAGCGTGCTGGTGACCCGCATTCCCAACGCGCTGGTCCTGGCGGTGGTGAACACCGTGCTGGTGCGCCTGCTGCTGGAAAACAAAACGATCCGAGGCATTGCACAATGAACTACGAAGAAGCGCTGAACTATATCCACGCCGTCCAGTGGGCGGGGCACAAGCCGGGCCTGACCCGCACCCGGACCCTGCTGGCCGCACTGGGGAACCCGCACAAGCAGCTGAGATTCATCCATGTGGCGGGCACCAACGGCAAGGGCAGCACGGCGGCCATGCTGGCCTCCTGCCTGCAGGCGGCGGGTTACCGGGTGGGCCTGTATACCTCGCCCTTTATCAACCGGTTCAACGAGCGCATTCAGGTAAACGGCCAACAGATCCCGGACGAGGCGCTGGTGCGGCTGGTGGAGCGTGTGAAGCCCGCTGCCGATGCCATGACCGATATCCCCACCGAGTTCGAGATCATCACGGCATTGGGGATGCTCTGGTTCGCTGAGACGAAATGCGACATCGTGGTGCTGGAGGTGGGCCTGGGCGGCACGCTGGATTCCACCAACGTCATCGACCCGCCGGAGTGCGCGGTCATCACGGCGCTGGGCATGGATCATGTAAAGGAGCTGGGCCCCACCCTGGCCGATATCGCGTCGGCCAAGGCGGGCATCATCAAGCCGGGCAGTCCGGTGGTGAGCTATGGCGGTATGCCCGAGGCCGATGCCGTCATCGCCCGTACGGCGGCAGAGCGGCACGCGCCGCTGACTGTCGTGGATCTCAGCAGGCTGACCATCGAGGACGGGGATCTGGATGCTGTCACCTTTGATTTTGACGGCCTGAACGGCATCCGCCTGCCCCTGATCGGCAGCTATCAGCCCCGGAACGCCGCCACGGCCATTACGGCCCTGCGGGTGCTGCGCAGCCGGGGCTGGAACATCCCGGACCGCGCCATCCGTGCCGGTCTGGAACAGGTGCGCTGGCCGGGCCGGTTCGAGCTGCTGCGGCATTCGCCCGTCTTTTTGCTGGATGGCAGCCACAACGCCCACGGAATGCGGGCCACTGTGCAGAGCCTGCGGGACCGCTTTCCGGGGCAGAAGTTCGTGTTCCTGCTCAGCATCATGGCGGACAAGGATGTGGACGAGATGCTGGCACTGCTCCTGCCGCTGGCCGGGCAGTTCGTCACCGTGGCGGCCCATACCCCCCGCGCCATGCCCGCTGAGACGCTGGCCGAACAGATCCGCGCCCGGGGCGGCAGGGCCGAGCCTGCTTCCACCATTGAAGCCGGTGTGGCCCGGGCGGTCGCCCTTGGAGGCACCGGCCCCGTGTGCGCACTGGGCACGCTCTACTTCTCCGGCGATGTGCGGGAAGCGTTTGCAAAATTGAACCAGTAAAGAAGAGGGGCTGCGGCACACGGAAAAACCGGTGCAGCAGCCCCCTTTTTGCGGACTGGCTTACAAAAAAATGCCCCGCTGTTTTGTGATGCACAGAACAGCGGGGCAATATCATTTATGGGGCGGGAATGTGCTCAGGAGATGCGCTTCTGCTCAGGCCTTGCCTGCGCAGCCGAACAGCTCGATCTTCTCCTTGCACTTGTCAACGATGGCCTGAGCGCCGGGAGCCAGCAGCTTGCGGGGGTCGAAGCCCTTGCCCTGCTGATCCTTGCCAGCCTCGATGTACTTGCGGGTGGCCTCAGCAAAGACCAGCTGGCACTCGGTGTTGATGTTGATCTTGGAAACGCCCAGGCTGATGGCCTTCTGGATCATCTCGTCGGGGATGCCGGTGCCGCCGTGCAGGACCAGAGGAATGTTGTTGGTAGCCTTGTGGATGCGGTCCAGAGCCTCAAAGTCCAGGCCCTTCCAGTTGGCGGGGTAAACGCCGTGGATGTTGCCGATGCCGGCAGCCAGGAAGTCGATGCCCAGATCGGTGATCTTTGCGCACTCGGCGGGGTCTGCGATCTCGCCAGCGCCCACAACGCCGTCCTCAACGCCGCCGATGGAGCCGACCTCGGCCTCGATGCTCAGGCCCTTGGAGTGTGCCAGAGCGACCAGCTCCTTGGTCTTTTCCACGTTCTCCTCGATGGAGTAGTGGCTGCCGTCGAACATGATGGAGGAGAAGCCGGCCTCAACGCAGGCCTTGCAGCCCTCGTAGGTGCCGTGGTCCAGGTGCAGGGCAACGGGAACAGTGATGCCCATGGTCTCCACCATGGAGCTGACCATGGCGGCAACGGTCTTGAAGCCGGTCATGTATTTGCCTGCGCCCTCAGAGACACCCAGGATAACGGGGCTCTTCATTTCCTCGCAGGCGGTCAGGACTGCCTTGGTCCACTCCAGATTGTTGATGTTGAACTGGGGCACACCATAGTGGCCATCGCGTGCCTTGATCAGCATTTCGGTTGCATTTACCAACATTATTCATTACCTCCGCAAAATCATTTTGGGGTGAAAAAGCCGTTTTGGATACAAGATTGCGCATCCTTTAACGAACCTAAGGGTAGTATACCCCAATTACAGGATAAAATCAAGGCGGTTCCCGCGGCGTTTTCAACACAAATTCACATTGGGCATTTTGATGTTGGAGATTCTGGCAAAAACCACTGGATCTCCCTTCAAAAAATTGTCATAATTCCGACTTGAATTTTACAAAAAGTACGGCGGAAAGTTTGCGTGTCGAACCTGGGAGGTTGAAAACTCGGTGGAAACTGTGGAATTCCACCCGGAAAGTGGGCGTACAAACTTGATTTTTGAACATTTTCCACCGGGCTTTCAACATGTGGAAAAAATTGAGCCGAATTACCGATTGTATAGCCTGCTGAATGTGGAAAACTTTTGCCTTCGGCAAACATTGCGAAGAATGCCGGGGTATGCTATACTTTAGAATGTATCAGTGTCAAAATATAGTAAAACTGAAACAGAACGAAACCATGGCGCGGCTCAAACGGCCCGCCTTGCCATAGAATGGAAGGAGAACACATCAATGGACGAACAGAAAATGCCGCGCCGCCCCCGCCGCAGCAGCACGGAGGAGCAGCCCAAGAATGAGAGCCTGGTCTACGGCAAAAATCCCGTGACCGAGCTGCTCAAGAGCGGTTCCGGCGTGGATACCGTGCTGATCGCGGAGGGCATGGCCCCCGCCGTGGCAGCTTACTATACCGCCATGGCCAAGGAGGCCGGGGCCACGGTCAAGCGGGTGCACCCCAACAAGCTGCGCCTGATGACCGGCACCGAGAGCCATCAGGGCGTGGCTGCCTTTGCCAGCGAGATCGAATATGTGACCGTGGAGGACCTGCTGAACGTTGCCAGAGAGAAGGGGGAGCCCCCTTTCCTGGTGCTGAGTGACGGCATCGAGGACCCCCACAATCTGGGCGCGGTGATGCGCTCTGCTCTGCTGTGCGGAGCCCACGGCATCGTCATCCCCAAGCGGGGCGGCGCGTCCGTGACCCCCACCGTTATCAAGTCCAGCGCCGGTGCGGCCGAGCGCCTGCCTGTGGCCCGCGTGGCCAACATCGGCGAGACCATCCGCCGCCTGAAGGATCAGGGGGTGTTCGTCTACTGTGCCGATATGGACGGTGTGCCCCTGCGCAAGAACAACCTGACCGGCCCCATCGCACTGGTGCTGGGTAGCGAGGGCAGCGGTGTATCCCAGCTGGTGAAAAAGCTCTGCGATGGTGTGGTGCGGCTGGATATGGCCGCTCAGGGCACCGGTGTGGACAGCTTCAATGTCTCGGTGGCGGCTGGCATCATCCTGTACGAGATCCAGAGCCAGCGCGCCGCAGAGTAAGAAACAGCGGCCAGACCGCCGTGACCAGAACAGGGAGGGACTAGGATGCCAAAGGATGATAAGCGCAAAGAGCTGACACAGGAAGAGATCGATGCGCAGAACGAGAAGTTCCGCACGTTTTTCAGCACCAGCGTGGCACAGGTGCCCGAAGAGATGAAGCGCCGCGATGAGGAAAAGGAGAGCACCAGCAGCCTGCTGGGCAAGCTCTTTCACCGCGAAAAGGACAAAGAGGAGCCAGCCGCCGCCCCGGCCGTGCAGAATGAGCTGCCGCCCACGGGTGAGATCGTGCTGGGCCATGAGGAAGAAGCCGAGGCCGGCCTGGAGCTGGCATTGGAGCCCGGAGAGCTGGAGGAAGCAGAGCCTGTGGCTCTGCCCACCGCGCCGGAAGCCCCCGCAGCGCCGAAGCCGGAACCCCGGCCCGCACCCCAGCCCGAGAAAAAGCCGGAGCCGCCCCGCCGCCGGGAACCCCTGACCCCGCAGGAGCAGCAGGAGGATGCAGAGATGGCCGAACTCAAGGCCATGCTCTATGGCACCCCCAAGCCCGCCCCGGTGGAGGAGGTGCAGGATGCCCCCGAAGAGGTGCTGGCCGTGGAGCCGGAAGCTCCCGCAGCGCCTGAGGGCCCGGCCATCCCCATGGTGTTTGCCGAGGATCAGTCGGTAAAGCAGGCGAAGTCTGCCCCGGAAGCCGCGCCAGAGGTTGAGCCGGAACCGGAAACGGCGTTCCAGTTCTTTGGCAAGGGCGCGGACGAGAACGAGCCGCAGGCCCCTACCCGCACCGAGGCCCCCAGCAAGGACGACAGCATGAGCCTGCCGCTGATGGGACTGGAAGAGGACGAGGAACCCGCCCGGCCTGCCGCCCCGGCAGAGGAGGCCCCGGCCCAGCCTGCTGAGGAAGCGGCCCCTGCCGCCCCGGAGGCTGCGGAGAAGCCTGAAGAAGAAACCGAGCCGGAAACGCCCGAGCAGGTGGGGGAGAAGCTCCGCCGGATGGGCGCGGAGCTGACGCTGCGGTGTGTGCTGGAGGGCATCCTTGCCGTGGTACTGCTCCACTTTGGCCTTGTTGCCGAGGGGCTGCTGGCCCCTGTGGCCTCCCTTGACCCCGTGATCGCCCCGGCGGCGTTCTATGCCGCCAACCTGCTCTTTCTGGCCGGTGCGCTGGCTGTGGGCTGGCCTGTCCTGCGGGATGGCCTGCAGGGCCTCAAGGGCCGCCCCAGTGCAGACACCATGCCGGCGCTGGCCGCCTGCGGTGCGCTGGTGCAGGCTGCGGTCGCCCTGCTCAATGCCCAGAGCTATCAGAACTCCAGCTGGACGCTGCTTTCCGGCGTGGCCGCACTGGGCCTGTTCCTGGCCCTGCTGGGCAGCCGTGTCCTGCTGACTGCCGTCAGAAACGGCTACGACCTCGCCGCCCGATCTCCCGAGGGGCTGCAGGGCGCATTCCGCGTCCGGGATAAGGACCTGATCCGGGTGCTGGCCCGGAGCCTGGATCAGAAAGACCCCTGGGTGCTGCTCAGCCGCCCTGTCCAGTGGGACGAGGCGCTGGTGGAGCAGAGCTTCGGGGAGCGCGCCAGTGAGCGCCGCGCCCGCAAGACAGCCCTGATCCTGCTGGGTGCCGCCGTGCTCAGCGGGCTGGTGTTCCTGCTGTTTGGCGGCGGGCCCAACGGCATGGCCGCAGCCCTGACCTCCATGCTCTGCATGGGTGCACCGCTGTCCTCCACCCTGGTTGCGGGCATCGCGTCTCTGCGCCTGCAAAAGACCGCTGCCGCCGCCGGTGCCGTGGTGCCCGGCTGGGCCGCCATTGAGGAGCTGGGCGGCGTGGATACCGTGCAGGTGGATGCCGACGAGCTCTTTACCGCCGACAGCGTGAATCTGGAGGACATCCGCATCTTCAAGGGCGGCCGCATCGACCGTGCCATCCTCTATGCAGCCAGCATCCTCAACCACAGCTGCGAGACCCTGCGGGGCCTGTTCCGCCAGATCATCGAGGACCGCACCGAGATCCTGTACCCTGTGAAGGATCTGGAGGTCCACCACGGCCTTGGCTTTGCCGCCTGGTGCGATAACAACCGGGTGCTCATCGGCAACCGGCTGTACATGGAGCGGGAGGGCGTGCCCCTGCCTGAGCAGGAGTACGAGGATGAGCACTCCCAGAACGGCGCGCTGCAGATCCTGTATCTAGCTGTTTCCGGCAGCCTGCACGCCATGTTCGTGCTCCATTATGTGGGCGGCCGCAACGCCGCCCGCGGTCTGGAGGTGCTGCAGCGGGAGAACATCCGCCTGCTGGTCACCTGTGAGGATCCCAGCCTGACGGCCCGCCACATCACCGAGGCTTATCATCTGCCCGAGGGGATGATCACTCTGCTGGATCAGGAGCAGTGCAGCGCGCTGACCCCTGCCCAGCCGGACGAGACGGCCCGCTGCTGTATGCTGCATGATAAGGGCTTTGCCAGCCTGATCGGCGGCCTGCGCGCAGCGGAAAAGGCTCAGAACGCCGAGACCAGCGCCACCACGGTGCAGATGGTCTCGGTCTGGTTCTCGGTGGTCATCGGTGCTCTGCTGACCTACGCGGGCAGCATCGGCACCCTGTCGGTGGCCGCTGTCCTGATGTATCAGGCGGCATGGAGCGCTTTGAGCATTGCAGTCTGCGCTCTGAAACAGCATAACTGAGAAATGTTCTCAAAATAAATAGGAATTATTCTTGATTTCAATTCGGAACTCTGGTATAATCAGTGCAGAAGGAACGCCCCGGCGGTCACCGGCGGCGAAATGATACACCGCACAAACAAAAGGAGAGCATGAATATGGAACTCAAGGGTACCAAGACCGAGAAAAACCTGTGGGAAGCCTTTGCAGGCGAGAGCCAGGCCCGCAACAAGTATACCTTCTTCGCCAGCGTGGCCAAGAAGGAGGGCTATGAGCAGCTGGCAGCGATCTTTGAGGAGACGGCTGCCAACGAGAAGGAGCACGCCAAGATGTGGTTCAAGGCGCTGAACGGCGGCTCCATCCCCGATACCATGACCTGCCTGGAAATGGCAGCCGGCGGCGAGCACGACGAGTGGACCGAGATGTACCCCCGGATGGCCGCAGAGGCCAAGGAAGAGGGCTTTACCCAGCTGGCTGCCCTGTTCACCATGGTGGCGCAGATCGAGAAAGAGCACGAGGAGCGCTACCGTGAGCTGGCCGAGAACCTGAAGAACAACAAGGTTTTTGCCCGGGAAGAGCAGCAGGTCTGGCAGTGCCGGAACTGCGGCTACACCTATATCGGCAAGTCGGCTCCCCTGAAGTGCCCGGTCTGCGCACATCCCCAGAGCTACTTTGAGCTGAAAAAGCACAATTATTGATCCTGTCCGGAACGCCGCAGCTCCCACGCCGGGACTGCGGCGTTCTTTTTGCACAAAATTTTCCGGAAAAACTGGTATAGTCCACGAAATCGGGTGCGAAAGCACAGCACTTTGGGCGAAAAACTTGACCCACATTGGCCGGACGTGTAAAATAAATCAATAGTGAGAAAAATCATGGACGCGAAATTTTTCCATGTGTGCGGCATTCCTTTGATCCCATGGGATGAAACAAGGAGGGAAGTTCGACCCAATGAAATGGAAATTCCAAACCGCGGGGCGGCTTCTGGCCCTGCTGGCTCTGAGCGGGGCCCTGCTGGCTGCCCCTTTGCCCGCGCAGGCCGCGCCCGGTGTGCTGACAGGCCTGACCGGAACCGGTTCCAAGCTGGAACTGGAGCTGACCGAGATGGAGCTGGAGATCACCGATGATGACCCCCGCCCCAAGGGCTACCTGTACACCAGCGGCCAGAGCGATTATTACTTCATCGTCTGGATGAGCAGCAACTCCAATGTTGCCACGGTGGATGGCGACGGCAAGGTGACGGGCCGCAATGCAGGCACTGCCATCATCACCGCCATCTCCGACCACGGCGAACGTGCCGCCTGCAAGGTGACCGTGACCCGCAAAAATGAAGAAGCAACCAGAAAAAAGCCCACGCTGGATACCACCAGCCTGAGCCTTGTGCTGCAGTACAATGACCTGCACCCCACCCATCAGCTCCAGTTGACCAACAGCGACCACTCCTTTCTCTATGTCTACCAGTGGATGAGCAGCAACCCTGAGGTGGCTACGGTCAGCGACAAGGGCCTTGTCACAGCTCAGGCAGCGGGCACCACCACCATCACGGCAATGGTCTCCAACGGCCAGGCTCTGCGGTGCAGCGTCACGGTGACTTCGGATATCGGCAAGGTGACCTTGAACAAGAGTGACCTGCTGCTCCGCACCGTGGGCACCCAGGAACGCCTGACGGCCACCGTTGCGGTGGAAGGCGGCGGCAGTGTGCCCATTACATGGGTCAGCAGCAACCCGGGTGTCGTTACCGTGGATGCGGATGGCGTGGTGACCGCCATTGCCGATGGAGAGGCCAAGGTCACGGCCCTTTCGCCCGCCGGACGCTTTGATGTGTGCAGCGTCGTGGTGGGCATGGCAGCAGAGAAGTACGAATCTGAAGCCGACCTTGCTGACGAGCTCAAGCTCCCTGACCCCTACGTTGCCGTACGGCTGAACAAACTGGCATAAAGAAAAAGCACCCGCCCATGGCTGTTTTTGACGGCTATGGGCGGTTTTTGCGTGTGTGGAAACGGATACACTGGGAAAAACTTGCCGAAGAGGAATTTTTTTCAAAAAATATTTTGCGTTGCATGGTGTGATATACCTGACACATCCGGCCGCCTCCGGCAGGTGAAAAAGGACAAAATGGCCCGAATGTTGTTTAAGACAGGGAGCGGCTGCCCCACAGAGCGGCGAAATCTCTGCAAAAAAGGCGGCTGTCCGGCATGTTTGACACATTTTACAAGAATTTGACGCAAATGGATTGAATTCACGACTCTTGACAGAAGGCGGGACAAACCATTATCCTTTTATCCAGAGGAAAGTATTTTATGTCGCCAGACGTTGGAATGCCTGGTGGACAAGTGTGTGTCAGGAGGGAAAGAATATGACCAACTACCGGAACCGAATCGGGGAAGCCATTGCCTTTGCCCGGAACGTGGCGGGCAGATCCCAGCAGGAGCTTGCGGATATGCTGGGGCGGGACAAGCGCACCATTCAGAAATGGGAGCGGGGCGAGATCCGCATTGCGCTGGAGGATTATCTGGATGTATTCGATACTCTGCACCTGCCGGTGGGGCCCTATGAAATGTGGATCCGGCATCCGGAACTCTTTCCGCGCGGCATGGAGGATATCAAGGGCTTCAGCACCGAAAAGAAGCGGAGGACACTGGCGGATTATTATCTGCATCAGGCTGCACCGCTGGAGATCGAGCAGGAGTATTACATCCTGTTCGGCGACCACGGCAGCAACAGCTGCGGCATCCGGCAGGAGCTGCTGGCCAACCTGCAGACTCCGCTCCGTGACCGCAAACGGATCGTGAACCAGATCATCGACAACTACTATGAGGCCCGGGCCATCGGACATCTGACCGACCCGGAGGGCCAGCAGCCAGTGATGCCCATTCTGGAAGCCTGTTACGATGCCAGTGCACGGAGCGTGGAAGCCAACGAGAACCGGTACAGCATCGGCAGCATCGAGGACTATCTGGACGATGCGGAGGAACCGGCAGAAGAGTGAACCGAACAGCAGACGGCCATGTGCAGCCGCCTGCTGTTTTTGCGTTCGGCTGCCTGCGGGAAAATATTGTGAAATTTGCGGATTCCTGCTATACTTATCCTATTGATGAAAAAGAAGGGTGAGATAAATGGCATACAACATGGGCGGTCGGCGCTTCCGGCCGGTGGGCAGCGGAAAAAAGCGGACTGCGCCGCAGTACGGGCCGGTGGGCACAGGCTGCCCATTTGTGGAGGAGGCCGTGGCGCGGCTGTACCGGGAGCAGAGCGAGGAACATTTCTGGAGCCTGATGAACGCCCTGAACTATGCGCTGGAATTGCAGACCAGGGTGCTGGTGCCGCTGGATGCGGCGGTGGACCCCCAGAGCGGGGCCGCCCCCTGGGCGCATCTGCCCATCCCGGAGGATCGGGCCGAGGGCCTGCCGCCCTGGCTGCTCCACGCCCGGAAAGAGCGGCACTATCTGCCGCTGTTCACCTCGGTAAAGAACGCCGAGGCGGAAAAGGCCAGCGCCACCCGCCCCATGGTGGAGCGCAGCCTGCGCAGCGCCATGGAGTATGCGCTGGAAACGGACGGCATCGATGGTGTGGTGCTGGACCCGTGGACAAGCTCTGCCACGCTGGATGTCTCCCTGCTCAGCGGGCTGCTGAGATCGGAGCGGGGGAGCGACAACCCCGGCGCTCAGGAGCTGGAAGCCGGGCACGCCGCCGCCCGGGCCGGGGATTGGCCGGAGGCAGCGGCACGCTACACTGCCGCCGCCGAGGCGGGCAGCGCAGAGGCGCTTTCTGCCCTGGGGGACTGCCTGTATTATGGCCGGGGCACCCGGAAGAATAAGACCCAGGCCCGGCGGATGTGGAAAAAGGCCGCACAGGCCGGGGAGGTGCAGGCCATGATCGCCCTGGGGGATGACTGTGCCGCATCGGGCGGGGAGATGGCGGAGACCCTGCAATACTACCGCCGCGCCCAGAGCGCTGCCCGGGAGGTGCCGGACATCGCCTACACCCCGCAGGTCTGCCTGCGCCTTGCCCAGTACGAGACCCAGTACCTCTCCCGCAAAAAGGCGCTGCTGCAGGTGGCGGAGGCCGTGCAGGGCTTTCGGATCCTGCAGGCTGAGGGCGAAACGGATGCTGCCGACTGGCTGCGGGAGGCTGAACTGCTGACCGATCAGCTGCTGGCTGACGATAAAAACGCCTGAAACACAGTTTCTTTACATTTGTTCTAAGAAATCGTCATAGGAAACCGGTAAGATATTCAAGGAAATATTCTGCGCCGAAGAAAAGAGGACAAGCACTATGAGCAAAGTGATCGGAATCGACCTTGGTACCACCAACTCCTGTGTGGCGGTGGTGGAGGGCGGCAAGCCTGTGGTCATCACCAACGCCGAAGGCGAGCGCACCACCCCCAGTGTGGTGGCCTTTACCAAGGATGGCGAGCGTCTGGTGGGCGGCGCGGCAAAGCGCCAGATCGCCACAAACTCCGGCCGCACGGTGTCCAGCATCAAGCGGTACATGGGTTCTGATCACCGGGTGCATATCGATGGCAGAGACCTGACCCCGCAGGAGATCAGCGCCATGATCCTGACCAAGATCCGCCGCGATGCCGAGAGCTATCTGGGCGAACCGGTGACCGAGGCGGTCATCACAGTGCCTGCCTATTTTGACGACAGCCAGCGCAAGGCCACTCAGGACGCGGGCCGCATTGCGGGCCTGAATGTTCTGCGCATCATCAACGAGCCCACCGCCGCCGCAGTGGCCTATGGCCTGGACAACGAAGCTCCCCAGAAGATCCTGGTCTATGATCTGGGCGGCGGCACCTTTGATGTTTCGATCATCGAGATCGAGGATGGCACCTTTACGGTGCTGGCCACCGGCGGCGATACCCATCTGGGCGGCGATGACTTTGACGAGCGCATCGTTGAGTGGGCTGTGGCGGAATTCCGCAGGTCTGACCGCATCGATCTGACCAAGGACCCCGCCGCCATGGGCCGCCTGAAGGAGGAAGCGGAAAAGGCCAAGAAGGAGCTTTCCAGTGCGCTTTCCGCCCAGCTGAACCTGCCGTTTATCGCGGTGGGCAAGGATGGCCCCCACCATCTGGATCTGAGCCTGGGCCGCCCCCAGTTTGAGATGATGACCGGTGACTTGCTGGCCCGCACCGTTCAGCCGGTGCAGAACGCCCTGCGGGATGCCGGGCTTTCCGCCAGCCAGCTGGGCAAAGTCCTGCTGGTGGGCGGCAGCACCCGGATGCCCGCTGTGGAGCGGCAGGTCCGGGAGCTGCTGGGCTGTGAGCCCAGCCACACCCTGAACCCCGATGAATGCGTGGCCATGGGTGCCGCCGTGCAGGGCGGTCTGCTGCAGGGCGGCGGAAAGCTGGCCGGTGCCACCGGTGCGGCCGCGCAGGGCCTTGTGCTGATGGATGTCACCCCGCTGACGCTGTCCATTGAGACACTGGGCGGCGTGGCCACTCCTCTCATCACCCGCAACAGTATGATCCCCACCCGCAAGAGCCAGATCTTTACCACGGCCCGCCCCATGCAGACCAGCGTAGAGATCAACGTGCTGCAGGGTGAGCGCCACTTTGCCCGCGACAACAAGAGCCTGGGCAAATTCAAGCTCACCGGCATCCGCTCCGGCTTCTCCTCCAAGCCCCAGATCGAGGTCACCTTTGACATCGATGTGAATGGCGTGGTCAAGGTGTCTGCAAAGGATCTGGGCACCGGCCGGGAGCAGAACATCACCATCACCGGCAGCACCAATCTTTCTGAGAACGAGATCCAGCGCGCCATGGCCGATGCCGCTGCCTACGAGGAGGAGGATACCCGCCGCAGGGAGCGGCTGGAGCTCCACAATCAGGCCGAGATGCTGGCTTACAAGGTGGATGAAGCCCTCTCCAAGTGTAAAAAAGAGCTGGATAAGGACGAGAAGAACCGGGTCAAGAACGACCTTGCCAGCCTGCGCCGCTGCCTGCGCAAGGATAAGCCCGAAAAGATGAACGAGACCGAGGAAGCGAACCTCCGGCAGGCAAAATCCCAGCTGGAAGCCAGCGCAAACCACCTGATGGTGCTGTACAGCACGGAGCAGGATGCCGGCCAGCAGTAAGCAGGCAATTCCCTACTGAAAAACTTCGTTGAAAGGGTTGACAAACCCGGAAGAGTGGGGTATTATGTATGCAATATCACAAAAATGGCTGTGAAGAGAAGAGTAGGTTTTCGCATTGATCCTTCCAGAGAGCCCGGGCGGTGGAAAAGGGCAGGAAACAGGGAACTGAAAATGGTCTCGGAGCCGCGGGGGCGAAGTGCAAGAGTGCTAAGCCTGCGACGGGAGCGCCCGTTACAGCGTCCGGTTGTCGCGTTGCAAAACGCCGCAGCAGTGAGGCTGTCTCTGTGAGGGGACAGTAAACCAAGGTGGTACCACGGAAGTTTTACGCTTTCGTCCTTGTGGGTGTATGCCCGCTGAGGACGGAAGCGTTTTTTCTTTTGCTTCCGGTGCAAAAGGATGCGGATTGTGCCGCACCGCACAAAAACATTTTTGTAAAAGTAGAGAGGGAAAACAAAATGTCTAAGATCACTCGTCGTAATTTTCTGAAAGTTTCCGGCGTGGCCGCTGCTGCCGCTGCCCTGACCGCCTGCGGCGGCTCTTCCTCCACCGCAAGCTCCGCTGCTTCCGGCGCTGCATCCTCTGAGGCTGCCTCCACCGCTGCCAAGCTGGACAAGATCAAGGTCGCTGTTCCCAACGACACCACCAACGAGGCCCGCGCTCTGACTCTGCTGGAGAAGAATGGCTTCTTCAAGCTGAAGGCAGATGCAGGCCTGACCGCCACCAAGAACGACATCGAGGAGAACCCCCTGAACGTCAATGTGGACGAGGTCGAGGCTGCTCAGGTGCCCAACGTCCTGCAGGATGAGGACTACGCTGTCATCAACTCCAACTACGCCATCTC